>ENA-OYAW01000604-OYAW01000604.1-human-gut-metagenome-genome-assembly--contig:-NODE-604-length-8147-cov-4.848616_pt1 | contig 8147 bp, 7 predicted proteins | sample MGYA00244521_ERZ652827 | MGnify/ENA primary metagenome ERZ652827 (study PRJEB26926, sample SAMN06164398) | human gut metagenome | biome: ENVO:00009003; feature: ENVO:2100002; material: ENVO:00002003... | reverse complement strand
CTGGCGGATGGCGTGCTGCTCCACCTCCACATAGTTGATCTGGCGGTACTTTTTCAGCAGCGGCAGGGTGACCACCAGCCACCACACGGCGGTAATGACCAGCGCGATGGACAAAGCAGTCATCTGGCTGAGCCCCACTGCACTGCTGCCCAGCACCAGCGCCAGACAGACCACAAAGGGCACGCAGCTGCCGATATAGCCCCACGCGTACCCGCGGGAGGACACCATGTCCATCCGCTCCGGGGTGGTCACATCGCCCAGCATGGAGTCGTAGAACACCAGACTGCCGGAGTAGCCGATCTTGGCAATGATAAAAATGACCAGAAAGGCCAGCCATGTACCCGCCAGACCCATGGCGCAGCAGCCGATGACGCCCACAAAAAGGCAGAGCATGAAGATGGGCTTTTTAAAGCCCTTGGTGTCCGCCAGCGTGCCCAGAATGGGGCCCAGAATGGCGGTGACCACCGTGACGATGGAGCTTGCGTAGCCCCAGTAGGCCAGATAGTCCACCTTGCTCACCCCACCGGCCTCGGCCAGCGCATTGAAGAAGATGGGCACCAGCGTGGCGATCATCAGCACAAAGGCCGAGTTGCCTACATCGTATAAGATCCATGCCCGCTCCAGCGGTGTCACCTTGAATTTTTCAGTTTTCATCGTGTTTTCCCTTTTCCCCTTGCACCGCCGGGCGGCGCGTTTTTAAAATTCCCCAAAGGTGTGGTCGTAGGCGGCATCCAGCGGCTCGTCCGTATCCAGCTTTGCCACATACTCTAAAATCAGCCGCTCTGCCAGCGGCAGCGCCTTGGCGTACAGCGCATCCAGCTTGCGGTTGCTCTCGGTGCACTGCGGGTTCGGCTGCGGGTTTGCCACAAGGCCGTGCATCCCATCGTACTTGCCCAGCACCTTCATGCCGGTCAGCACCACCCAGCGCTTGACCGGGTTCGAAGCCTGCAGCACCTTATGCACCGTGATCATCCCCTTCAGGGCTTCCAGCGCGGTCTGCTCCGAGATATCCCTGTAGAACGGCGCAATGACCCGGGCGTTTTCCGCGCTGGGGTGGATATGGCTGGCGGTAAAGAAGGTCAGCGGGTCATAGCCGTCCCGGCGCAGCAGCATATTGTCGAACTCCGTCTCGATCTCGCAGTGGGTCACACCGCTCTCCCGGGTGAACTGCTCCACAAAGGGGTGGCAGGTGCTGTCCAGCGCAAAATGGCACACAAAGCCCAGCACGTAGGCCAGCGCAGCCTCGCGGTCGGCTTCCTCGTGCACCACCCGGCGTGCACGGTCAAAAAACGTTCTGCCCGGCTCGTCGTGCATGGCGTTGCCCAGCGCGGCGACCGGGGTGGACTTTTCTGCATGGTAATAGAACAGCAGATCCGGCCCGTGCAGGCCGATATCGTACAGCTCCCGGTGCGCTTCCAGCTTTTCCCGCAGCGGCGCAGGCAGATGATCCAGCACATTTGCGCCAAAGCGGCGGTGTGCGTAGGTAGAGGGCATCTCTCATTCCTCCTTCTTGCAGTGCCAGCGCCCGCCGCCCTGTTCCGGCTGCACTGACCAATAATCCTATCGTTTTCAGTATAGCAGAAAGTTTGCCGACCTTCTACCCTTTTGTGTCTGTTTTCTGTAAAAAGTTTTAATAATTTTGCTGCACTTCCCGCCAAACAAAAGAGGCTTCCGGAATGCCCGCAGACATTCCGGAAGCCTCTTTTCGATTATTTCAGGTTTACACGCTCTCATAGCCCTGCGGCATCTCGCTCTTGCGGTCGCGGGACATCAGGTTGCGCAGCGCGTCGCTGGCGCTCATGCCCTCCTTGACGATGGCGTTCACCGTCTGGGCGATGGGCATTTCCACATGGTACTTCTCCGCCAGTTCCATGGCGGCGGGCAGGGCGTTGATGCCCTCCACTACCATGCCGACTTCCTTCACGGCCTGCTCCGGGCTTTCGCCCTTGCCGATCAGGATACCGGCGCGGTTGTTGCGGCTGTGCATACTGGTAGCGGTAACGATCAGGTCGCCGATACCGGCCAGACCCGCAAAGGTCTGGACATTGCAGCCCATGGCCACGCCCAGCCGGGCGATCTCGGCAATGCCGCGGGTGATGAGGGCTGCGCGGGCGTTATCGCCGTAGCCAAGGCCGGTGGAGATGCCAACGCCCAGCGCGATAACGTTCTTCATGGCACCGCTCAGCTCCACGCCCTTGATATCAGTGTTGGTGTACACGCGCATACAGGTGTTGCTGAACACCTCCTGCACCACCTCGGCAGCTTCCAGATCCGGGCTGGCGGAAACGATGGTGGTGGGCAGATCCAGCGCCACCTCCTCGGCGTGGGTGGGGCCGCTGAGCGCCACCAGACGCACCGCACGGGGGCCGTTCTCGTGGCTCAGCTCGTCGGCAAGGATCTCGGTCATGGTATATAAGGTATCAGGCTCAATGCCCTTTGCCACGTCCACAATGATCTGGCCGGAGCGGATATAAGGCCGCGCCTTGGCTGCCGTGGAGCGCACGAACACCGACGGCACTGCAAACAGCAGCACGTCCTTGCCGGTGCACACTTCCTCTATGCTTTTGGTAAAACGCAGTTCCTGCGGGATGACCATTCCCGGCAGATTGGGGTGTACCCGGGTGGCGGAAAGGTTGTCCACCTCGGCTTCAATGGCCGACCACACCTGCACATCGTTGCCGCTGACGGTCAGCATCCGTGCCAGAGCCATGCCCCAGGTGCCTGCACCCAGAACACCAATACTAAACTTTTTCACGTTCGTATCCTCCGTGTCTGCACCGGGCAGGAGCTCCTGCCGGTGGATTTGCGCCGCGCCGGGCCGTTGCCCCGCAGCTGCGCACTACTATGACCATTGTACACGAAAGCACCCACAGCGTCAAGCATCTGCCGCATTGCACAAATATTTAACAAGTTTATGCAATTTTTCGGTCACATCACACGTTTTGTGCAAACTGTTTGCGCTGCGGGGCATTTCATGCTATTATAGTATTCTGGTAGGTTTTGTAGGGATTGGTGATTCAGTCTCTTGACTTTGACCCCACTTTAAGGTATATACTGCTTTGGTCGGCAAAAGCTTTGCCGCCTTGTGCATTTTTTAACTTTGAGGAAAAACCGATGTTTGAAGCACTTTTATCCAACCGCACGGTCAGCGTGCTGGTGGAGGCGCTGCCCCGCATCCTGACGGCAGGCCTGACCATGACCATTCCGCTGACCCTTCTCTCCTTCTTTTTTGCCATGCTCATCGCGGTGGCGGTGGCGCTGGTACAGTACGCCAATGTGCCGGTGCTGCGGCAGATCGCCCGGTTCTACATCTGGGTCATCCGGGGCACCCCGCTGCTGGTGCAGCTGTTCATCATCTTTTACGGTCTGCCCAGCGTGGGCATCATGCTGGACGCCTTTCCGGCGGCGATCATCGCCTTTGCCTTCAACGAGGGTGCCTACTGCGCCGAGACCATGCGCGGTGCGCTGGAAAGCGTGCCGCAGGGGCAGCTGGAAGCCGGTTACTGCGTGGGCATGAGCTGGTGGCAGATCATGCGCCGCATCGTGCTGCCACAGGCGCTGCGCACCGCCGTGCCTGCGCTGTCCAACTCCCTCATCGGCATGATCAAGGACACCTCGCTGGCGTCCAATATCACGGTGGCAGAGCTGTTCATGGCGGGGCAGCGGGTAGCCGCCCGCACCTACATCTTTCTGCCCATCTACTGTGAGGTGGCTGTGGTGTATCTGCTGTTCTGTACCGTCATCACCAAGTTGCAGGCGCTGCTGGAACGTCAGCTCAACGCCCGCGGCTTCCAGTAAAAAGGGAGGTGCACACCTATGGCTATGTTAGAGATCCGCAATGTGCAAAAAACCTTCCGCACCTACGCAAAGCCCGGCCTTTTTCACCGCCCCGGTGCGCGGAAGGTCATCAGTGAGCTGCCCGTGCTGCGCGGGGTAGACCTGACCGTGGAAAAGGGCGATGTGGTGGCCATTCTGGGGCCGTCCGGCTCCGGCAAGACCACCCTGCTGCGGTGCCTGAATTTTTTAGAGACCGCCGATGCCGGGCAGCTGGTGTTTGACGGCGAAAGCTTCGACCTTGCCCATGCCAGCCGCGCCGACATTGCCCGGCTGCGCAAAAAGACAGCTTTTGTGTTCCAGAACTACAACCTGTTCCGCAACAAGACCGCCCTGCAGAACGTGACCGAGGGGCTGATCGTGGCGCGCAAGCTGCCCAAGGAACAGGCGGATGAGATCGGCATGAAGATGCTTGCCAAGGTAGGGCTTGCAGACCGCGCCGACTACTACCCCCGCCAGCTTTCCGGCGGGCAGCAACAGCGGGTGGCGATCGCCCGCGCCCTTGCCGCCGACCCGGAGATCATTTACTTTGACGAGCCCACCAGCGCCCTTGACCCGGAGCTGACCGGCGAGGTGCTCTCTGTCATGCGGAAGCTGGCCGAAGAGGGCATGACCATGCTGGTGGTCACCCACGAGATGGGCTTTGCCCGCAATGTTTCCTCCAAGACCGTGTTTATGGAAAACGGCGTGGTGGTGGAGCAGGCACCCTCTCAGCAGTTCTTTGCATCCCCCAAGGAGGAGCGCACCCGGGCTTTCCTGCGCAGGATCGCCCATACGGAATAAAGCCACTTCTCTTTTTGCATTTTTTCACGACAGAAAGGAATTTTTACTTATGAAACGCAGAACCTTTATTTCTCTGATGGGCGTTATGGCCGCAGCCGGGGTGCTCAGTCTGACCGGCTGCTCTTCCAAGGACACCGCCGCCAGCACCGCCAGCTCCGCACCGCTGAATAAGCTGGACAGCATCCAAAAGAGCGGCAAGCTGGTGGTGGCGCTGGAGGGCGCATGGCAGCCGTGGAGCTACCACGATTCCTCCGATACGCTGGTGGGCTATGACGTGGAGGTATCCCGCGCCATTGCCGAAAAGCTGGGCGTGGAGCCGGAGTATGTGGAGAGCGACTGGGACAGCCTGTTTGCTGGTCTGGACGCAGGCCGCTACGACATGGTGTGCAACGGCGTGGAGGTGACCGAGGAGCGTGCCAAGACCTACGCTTTCACCACCCCCTACGGCTACATCCACACTGCGCTGGCTGTGCGCAAGGACAATACCGACATTACCAGCTTTGAGGACCTGAAGGGCAAGACCACCGCCAACAGTCTGGCTTCTACTTACATGGAGTTGGCCGAGAGTTACGGCGCCACCGTGCAGGGCATCGACACGCTGGAAGAGACCATCCAGCTGCTGACCGCAGGCCGCATTGACGCCACCCTGAACGCAGATGTTTCCTTCTACGACTACCTGAACGTCCACCCGGAGGCCGATTTCAAGCTGGTGGCGCAGACTGCCGAAGCCTCTCATGTGGCCATCCCGGTGCTCAAGAGCGAGGACACCGCCTATCTGGACGCGCTGAACACCGCCATTGAGGAGCTGCGCGCCGACGGCACCTTAAAGACCCTGAGCGAAAAATATTTCGGACAGGATATCTCTTCTGAAAACTAAGAAGCTCGATCCTCTCAGTCTGCTCACTTCGTTCGCATCCAGCTCCCCCGAAAGGGGGAGCTTTTTTGTTATCTGCCAGTCCGTGCAGTAAAGCTTCCCCTTCGGGGGAGCTGGCGAGCGCAGCGAGACTGAGAGGGTAAATCCCCTATTGACTTGTGCAATATTATATGCTATATAATATTATAGAAACAGACCACGCCGAAAGGAGGCTGTTCCCACATGAGTTTTCCCATCAGTGCCGCGCTGCTGGACGCCATTGTGCTGTCCGTGGTGGCGCAGGAGCCGGAAGGTACCTACGGCTACAAGATCACCCAACAGGTCACCCACACGCTGGAGCTAAGCGAATCCACCCTGTACCCGGTGCTGCGCCGGCTGCAGAAAGACCAGCTGCTCACGGTCTACGATGCGCCCTTCAATGGCCGCAACCGCCGCTATTATCAGATCACCTCCGCCGGGCGGGCGCAGCTTGCCGCCTACGCGCAGGAGTGGAGCCGCTACCGTTCTTCCATTGACACATTTTTCAGAGAGGTGGAATGATTTATGACCCGTACTGCATTTCTTGCTGCGCTGGAGCAGCTTCTGGCTCCCTTGCCGGAGGCCGAGCGCAAGGACGCTTTGAGTTATTACGAAGATTATCTGGATGCCGCCGGGCCGGAAAACGAAGCCCGCGCCATTGCGGAGCTGGGCAGCCCCGAGGAGGTCGCCCGTAAAATTCTGGACGAGCAAAGCCCGGCAGACAGCTCTGCCGCCCCGGCATCCCCTGCCCGCAAGCCGCGTTCCCGCTGGCGCATGGTGCTGGGCGGCGGGCTGGCGGTGCTGGTGCTGGCCTGCTTTTTCTTCCAGCACTCCAAGGCCACCCCGGTGCAGCTGGTCGAGCCCATTTCTCCTTCCTCAGAAATTCCTGCTTCCTCTGCGGAAGTGCCTGCCGAAAGTTCCTCTACGCAGCCCGCAGTTCCCGTTTCCACTCCAGACGGCTTAACTTTCTCTCTCTCTGCTGAGATGGTCAGCGATAAACTATCGCTGGAGTTGGACTATGGTACCATTCTCTTTGTTGTTGACCCAAACGCTTCCGACATCACGCTACAGTTTGATGGCTTTAGAACTCGGTATCTCACCCATTCCAACAAAAAAGACGGAACCGCAGAGTTTTCCTACCATGTCCCGAAATACTACGCTCTCCCTGATATTGACAGTGCTGTGCTCACCATTACAGCTCCGGAAAATATCCTACATGAGATAGACATTGATCTTGCTATGGGCGATGTTGACCTTGGCACGCTCTCTGTGGAAGAACTGGATCTGGAACTTGCCATGGGTGGCGTTTCTGCCGACAGCCTGACTGTGAAGGAGGCGGATTTTGATCTTGCCATGGGCGGCTGTCACATTGACCATCTGACCGCGCCGAAATTCGATGCCGAACTTGCCATAGGGGACTGCACGATCGGTATGCTGTCCGGTGCTCAGGATGTTAGCATCTCGGTCATCACTGGCGATACTGACTTGACTCTGGAGGGCAGCGCCTCGGACTATACCCTCGTCACCAATGGGCTTACGGGCACCTCGATCCATGATGGCAAGGCAAACACCTCTCGTAAAATTTCCGTCAGCTCCACCACCGGCGATCTCTCCATCTCCTATACCAATTGACCCCTGAACGCAGAACACCCCCGGCATCCGAACGAAACGAAAACGGATGCCGGGGGTGTTTTTATGCTTCCCTGTGAAAATAATCGTAAATGGTCTGCGCCAGCTGTTTGCCCACACCGGGGGTATTTTCCAGCTGGTCGGGGGTGGCGTCCTTCACTGCGCCCACGCTCTTGAACTGCGCCAGCAGGGCTTTGGCGGTTTTGGGGCCTACGCCCGGCACCTCGGTCAGGGTGGAGGAGTAGCTTTTCTGCTTCATCTGCTGCTTGCGGTAGGCGTTGGCAAAGCGGTGGGTCTCGTCCTGAATGGCGGTGATGAAGGTAAAGGTGCCGCGGTTCATGTTGATAGCGATTTCCCGCCCGTCGCTGTCCACGATGGCGCGGGTGCGGTGGTGGTCATCCTTTACCATGCCGTACAGCGGCACATCTGCCAGCGCTGTACCGGCAAGCGCTTCCTTTGCGGCGCTCACCTGTCCCCTGCCGCCGTCCATCAGCAAAAGATCCGGCTTCTGCCCGAACCAGTTGCCGCTGGGCTGGCCGTTTTCGGCCTGTGCGGCGTATTTTTCGTACTCTGCCGCCCGGCGGGAGACGGTCTCTGCCAGCGAGGCGTAGTCGTCCGTGCCCGCCACGGTTTTCATCTTGAACTTGCGGTAGCCCGCCTTGAAGGGCTTGCCGTCCTTAAAGGTGACCATGCCGCAGACGCTGCTGCCATCGCCCCAGTTGGAGATATCGTAGCTCTCGATGGCGCGGGGCGGCTTTGAAAGCCCCAGCACCTGCGCCAGCTCGTCCAGCAGCTTTTCCTCCCGGGCGTAGCGACCGCTCTCCCGCGCCAGACGCTCCACCGCGTTGGTGTGCGCCATCTCCACCAGATGCGCTTTATCGCCCCGCTGGGGCACATACAGCTGCACCTCGCTGCCCCGCTTCTGGTTCAGCGCCTGCTGCAAGGCGTCCATGTCCGGCGGCAGCGCATCCACCGCGATGATTTTTGGAATTTGTTCATCGTCCAGATA
>ENA-OYAW01000590-OYAW01000590.1-human-gut-metagenome-genome-assembly--contig:-NODE-590-length-8233-cov-3.258254_pt1 | contig 8233 bp, 4 predicted proteins | sample MGYA00244521_ERZ652827 | MGnify/ENA primary metagenome ERZ652827 (study PRJEB26926, sample SAMN06164398) | human gut metagenome | biome: ENVO:00009003; feature: ENVO:2100002; material: ENVO:00002003... | reverse complement strand
TCTTCTACGAGAACATCGTGAAGATCACCGGCTCCTTCAAAGCCCCGATGGGCTGCCGTTCCTTCTTGCAGGGTTGGATTGATCCGGCGACCGGCAAGGACGTGGAAGACGGACGCATGAACCTTGGCGTCGTCACCGTGAACGTTCCGCGCATCGCACTGGAATCCCACGGCGACAAGGATCGCTTCTGGAAGATCTTCGACGAGCGTATGGCCGTGGCTCATCAGGCATTGCAATTCCGTATCATGCGTTGCAAGCAGGCCGCGCCGGTCAATGCGCCGACCCTGTTCCGTTTCGGAGCTTTCGGTCGACTCGGCGCCAACGACAGCGTCGACCAGCTGTTCCGCAACGAACGTGCCACCGTTTCCCTGGGCTACATTGGCCTGTATGAGGCGACCAGCGTGTTCTACGGCAAGAACTGGATGCGCGATCACGGCTGGGATCCGCAAGGCAAGGAATTCGCACTGTCCATCGTCAAGCGCATGAACGAGCTGTGCAAGGAATGGAGCGACGCGGAAGGCTACCACTATTCCGTGTACTCCACGCCGGCCGAATCCCTCACCGACCGCTTCAACCGTATGGACCACGAGAAGTTCGGCGAAGTGGAAGGCGTGACCGACCACGACTTCTACACCAACTCCTTCCACTACCCGGTCTGGCTGCAGCCAACCCCAATGGAAAAACTCAACTACGAGAAGGACTTCCCGTACTACGCGTCCGGCGGCTTCATCAACTACTGCGAGTTCCCGTGCCTGCAGTCCAACCCCAAGGCACTCGAAGCGGTGTGGGATTACGCCTACAACATCGGCATCGGCTACCTGGGCACGAACACGCCGATCGACCGCTGCTACGATTGCGGATTCCAAGGCGACTTCGAGCCCACTGAGGAAGGTTTCAAGTGCCCGGAGTGCGGCAACTCCGACCCGGACCACTGCAACGTGACCAAGCGCACCTGCGGCTACTTGGGCAACCCGGTGCAGCGCCCGATGGTGCATGGACGTCACGAGGAGATCGCGCACCGCGTCAAGCATATGAGCGGCGAAACCGGTCATGTCACCTTGAGTGACGGTTCCGAACGTGAATGGTTCGAGGAAGCCAAGTAAGGGCCGCGTCGGTAGCAAACATAAACGAAATATGAAAGAGGGTGGGTTTCCACCCTCTTTCATTCTGTGACAATCATGAGGCAAGCAGCAATCGCAAAAACGCGACGTAACGGCAAAACGTGAAGGGACAACGTATGATCAGCAGCGCGAATCCAGCAATTCAACGTCGTGACTTTGCGGCGGACGAAACCAATCGCGGACCTTTCATCCCCACAACTCGTTCCAACAATCCCAAAGCAGGGCAATGGACCAACCGCATGAGCCGCAATATGATCGCCGACTACAAACGGTTCCTCATGACCGATGGAGAAGGCATCCGATGCTCGCTGTACGTGTCCGGCTGCCCGTTCCATTGCGAGGAATGCTACAACACGTCAATCTGGGATTTCCAAGCCGGCCACGAATACAACGACAAGCTCGAAGCGCAAATCATGGATGACTTAAGCCAATCGTATGTGCAAGGCATCACCTTCCTCGGAGGCGAACCATTGCTCAACACGGGCGTGCTGTTGCCCCTTGCGCGCAAAATACGCGAACGGTTCGGTAATACCAAAGATATTTGGTGCTGGACCGGCTACACGTGGGAAGAGCTCATGCGCGAAGGCGAAAGCCCCGACAAGCGCGAGCTGCTCGAACTGATCGACATTCTCGTGGATGGCCGTTATATCAAAGAATTACATGATTCCCTGCTGCAATTCCGCGGAAGCAGCAACCAACGCATCATCGACGTGCCGAAATCACTGGAAAGCGGACAAGTGGTGATCTGGCCGAAACTACATGATCAAACACGATTCATTCCCGAAATATACGGCAAAGACCGTTCTGCAGGGGAAGGCAGCGCATCCTGACATGGAAATGCTTGGAAGGGTTTGCGATCTCGACATTCGTCGAGCGTCCAGATACATAATTAGGCACGTTGACTGGATTAGTTGTCTAATTTGTGCGCTGTGTCGTGCATTTTATGCTGATTGCGAGCATTTACAAAGCACTTAGGCGTGGGCACAGACTACGATTACATGATTGGATAACCCGGGGCAGGGGCTTCCATGCCTGCCATGGAATGCAGCCCGGCGGATAGAACGATAGAGGTTGAGACATGGTTGAAGCAGCAGAAGCCGTGACCGAAACGCACGGCACAAAGCCGTTGCGTGTAGGTCTTGATATCGGTTCCACTACTGTGAAGGCGGTGGTGCTCGATCAGTCCGACGCGCTCATGGACGCGCTGTTCTCCGATTATCGGCGTCACCACGCGAACGTGCGCGCCACCGTGGCCGGACTATTGGCCGACATCCACCAGGAGCTGGAAAAGCTTGGCCGAGGTGACGAGCCGATTCGCCTGGCCATCACCGGTTCAGGCGGTCTTGCCCTCGCAGACAGCCTCGACGTGCCCTTCGTTCAGGAAGTCATCGCCGAAACCGAAGCCATCGACAAGGAATATCCGCAGGCCGACGTGATCATCGAACTTGGTGGCGAGGATGCGAAAATCACGTATCTCAAGCCGACTCCGGAACAGCGTATGAACGGTTCCTGCGCAGGCGGTACCGGCGCATTCATCGACCAGATGGCAACACTGCTCGACACCGACGCCGCTGGTCTGAACGAAATGGCCACGCAATACGAAACCCTATATCCGATCGCATCACGTTGCGGCGTGTTCGCCAAAACCGATTTGCAGCCGCTTATCAACGATGGTGCGGCCAAGCCGGATCTGGCTGCATCGATCTTCACCGCAGTGGCCACGCAGACCATTGCAGGCCTTGCCTCCGGACGCCCGATTCACGGAACCGTGATCTTCCTGGGTGGTCCGTTGTTCTTCATGTCCGAACTGAGAGCCGCGTTCAAGCGGGCGCTCGACGGCAAAGTGGACGAATTCATTGTTCCGACCGACGCTCACCTGTATGTGGCATACGGTGCCGCATTGCAGGCCGATCAGGATGGTGACGACCTTGACTAAGCATTACGAAGCACGAACCTGCGCCGACCTTCTGGCACGACTGGACGAACTGGAAAACCTGCCGTCCAACACTCCGACCATGCCTCCGCTGTTCGCTACCGAGGCGGATCGCACCGCATTCAACGAACGGCATCATCGCGAGCATATCCATCAAGGCACGCTCGAAGGAGCCCAAGGACCGCACTTCCTGGGCATCGACGCCGGTTCCACCACCATCAAAGCGACGTTGGTGAACGACGATCGAGAAATCGTATGGTCCTCTTATGCGACCAACGAAGGCAGCCCGCTGACGGCAGCAGTGCAAATCGTCAAAAAAATCCAAGCCGAACTACCTGAAGGCGCATGGATCGCACGATCCTGTGCGACCGGCTACGGCGAAGGCCTCATCACCACCGGCCTGCACCTCGACGAAGGCGTAGTGGAAACCATGGCTCACTATCGCGGTGCCGAAATGGTCAGCCCGGGCGTTACCGCCGTCATCGATATCGGCGGCCAAGACATGAAATATCTCGCCATCAACGATGGCGTGATCGACTCCATCGCAGTGAACGAAGCATGCTCGTCCGGCTGCGGATCGTTCCTGCAAACGTTCGCCATTTCCATGGGTCTGACCATTCAGGAATTCACCCAAGCGGCGCTCAACTCCACCCATCCGGTCGATTTGGGCTCCCGATGCACCGTGTTCATGAACTCGTCCGTGAAGCAGGCGCAAAAGGAAGGCGCGTCCATCGAAGACATCGCCGCAGGCCTGTGCTATTCCGTAGTGCGCAACGCCCTCTACAAGGTAATCAAGCTGCGTGATTCCGGCGAACTTGGCGACACCGTGGTAGTGCAGGGCGGCACGTTCCTCAACGACGCTGTGCTCCGCGCATTCGAACTGCTCACAGACCGTGAAGTGACCCGACCGAACATCGCAGGACTCATGGGCGCATACGGTGCCGCACTGACCGCACGCATGCACTATGCCGACGAAGCGGAAGACGAAGACGTCGATACCACCGACACCAAAGAGGCGGTGATCGCAGGCGTATGCCATACCGCATCGAACATTTTGAGCGGCGAAGAACTCGACAACCTGTCGATGACCTCCGAACGAGACGTGTGCAAACTGTGCCAAAACCACTGCAAGCTCACCATCACCACCTTCCAAGACGGATCCCGCTACGTGACCGGCAACCGCTGCGAACGAGGCGGAGACGCGAAAAAGAAGCGTTCCGATCGCCCGAACCTCTACGATTACAAGTACAAGCGTTGCTTCGCTTACCGCAGACTCACCGACAAAAACGCAACCCGCGGCGAAATCGGCATTCCGCGCGTACTCAACATGTACGAAAACTATCCGTTCTGGTTCACACTGCTCACCTCGCTGGGCTTCAAAGTGATGATTTCCGGACGAAGCTCGCATGAACTGTTCGAAACAGGCATCGAATCCATCGCATCCGAAAACATCTGCTATCCGGCCAAACTTGTGCACGGACACATCAAATGGCTGCTGAGCAAGGGTGTGAAAACCATCTTCTATCCGTGCGTCAGCTACGAAGAGAACCTGGTACCCAACACCGACAACCACTACAACTGCCCGGTAGTAGCCAACTATCCCGTGGTCATCGGCGCAAACATGCCGGAACTGCGCGAAGAGGGCATCCGTTACATGCGCCCATACTTCAACATGGCCAACCATGAACTCATGGTCGACCGTATCGTCGAAGAATTCGCTTGGGCCAACGTGACCCGTGAAGAAGCCGAAACCGCAGTCAAAGCGGCCTATGCCGAAAACGAAGTCTTCAAGCACGATGTGCAGATGGAAGGCCTCAAGGCACTCGCCTACATGAAGGAACACGACTGCCGAGGCATCGTGCTCGCAGGCCGCCCGTACCACATCGATCCGGAAGTCAACCATGGCATTCCGGAAACCATCTGCTCGCTCGGCATGGTGGTATTGTCTGAAGATTCGATCTGCGAACTGCAGCCGGGGGAGAAGCTCAACCTGAGTGATTTCCTCGCCGCGGACGAAGACGATCCGCGCAAGAAGAACGCGGACGGCTTCCGTCATGTGGAAGACCGCAAGGTCACCAAAATGCCGTTGCGAGTCACCAATCAGTGGGCCTACCACGCACGCCTGTACTCGGCGGCAAACTTCGTGGCCTCCTATCCGGGACTTGAACTCGTACAGCTCAACTCCTTCGGCTGCGGTCTCGACGCCATCACCACCGACCAGGTGGGCGAAATCCTCGCCGACAAGGCCGACGTGTACACGCTGCTCAAGATCGACGAGGTCTCCAACCTCGGCGCGGCGAAGATCCGCCTGCGCTCGCTCAAGGCCGCCATCGGAGAACGGATGCAGGAAAAAGGATCTGTGGCGCCCATCCTGTATCCGAAAGCGGAATTTACCCCTGAAATGCGGGGCACATTCACTATTCTGGCGCCGGAAATGTCCCCCATCCACTTTCCGCTTATCCGTGACGCTGTCCGTTCCGCAGGGTATAATGTAGAAGTGCTTCCGCCGGTCAGGGCGGATATCGACACCGGACTCTCTTTTGTAAATAATGACGCCTGCTATCCGGCCATCATCACCATCGGTTCCCTGATGCGCGCCCTGCTTTCCGGAACATATGACCTAAGCAGGACAGCCGTCATACTTTCCCAGACGGGCGGCGCGTGCCGGGCATCCAACTATATCGGCTTTCTCCATAAAGCACTGGATGACGCCGGACTTTCCCGGATCCCCGTCATTTCCCTCAACACCCGGAATCTGGAGCCGCAAAGCGGATTCAGGCTCACCTTTACGCTGATCCGCCGCCTCATCAAAGCCGCTATTTATGGAGACGCCCTCCAGCAATGCCTTTACCGGACACGGCCTTATGAAAAATCCCCGGGCAGCGCGGAAACGCTCTACCGGAAATGGCAGGATATCTGCTGTAAATCACTGATAAAAGGATGCTCCTTCCATCGCTTTGCACAAAACATTTCCCATCTTGTCAAAGACTTTGACCGCCTCCCGTTAAATAAAATGGAACGGCGGCCCCGGATCGGCATCGTGGGAGAAATATACGTCAAATTCAGCCCCATCGCTTCCAATGATATCGTCCGCTCCATCGAAGCCAACGGCGGTGAAGCGGAAACAAGCGGCATGCTGGATTTCTTCCTCTATGGGCTTTTAGACAGCCATTTTCAATGGAAGCACCTGGACGGCACATTCAGCGACAACTTGAAAGATACCTTTGGCCGCTATCTTTTGGAATGGTACCGCCGCCCTCTGGAAAAAGCAGTCAAAATTTCCAAACGTTTCCACGAGATTACCAATATCACGCGGCTGGCCAAACGAGCCGCCCGGTTCCTCTCTCTCGGCAACCGCGCCGGCGAAGGATGGTTCCTCACCGCTGACATGACGGATCTTCTCCATCATGGATGCCGCGGCATCATCTGCCTCCAGCCCTTCGGCTGCCTGCCGAACCACATCACGGGAGAAGGCATGATCCACAAGCTCCATATGGCTTATCCGGAAGCCGTATTCCTTCCGCTGGACTGCGACGCCAGCGCCAGCGAAGCCAATCAGGAAAACCGGCTGAAACTGATGATGAACTCCCTTACAGAAAAAGAGACTCATGAGAAAACTCTTCCCTTTATCAGAAATACAATCAGCGCCAGGAAAGGAAAAGTATTATGACTCAAAAAAAACTCACCGGCAAAGGTGAGCAGATGAAAGAAAAGATGGTCGCCATAACCGCCCGCATCCTCCGTGAAAAAGGATTCAAGGCAGCCACCGTGCGAACCATCGCGAAAGAAGCAAATGTAAATATCGCCGCTGTGCGTTACTACTTCGGTTCTAAAGAAGAACTCATCGGCGCCGCTTTAGAGTATATGATGAGCGCCTTGGAAAATGTCGTTTCCGTTCTTGATGATTCCCGGCTTTCGCCGACAGAGCGGATGAAAAAGTACATCCTCGGATACTTTGCCCTCGCCCATAAGCACCCCGCCCTCTTCCGCTCCATCTCCAGCCCATCCAGCACTGACGCGCGGGAAACCTATTTCATTTATCTGAATCTTCTCCACGACCAGAGCTGGGAGAAAGTCATCGAAAATATGGCGGCCATCACAGGATATACGGACCGCCGCGATCTGGAACTGAAATGTATGCAGATTTTCTCTGCTGTGGAATTCCCTATCATTTTGGAAAGCAACAGTAAAAATTCTTTTATTACCCGCTATACCGATGCAGCCACACTGGAACGGTATGTGGACATTCTCCTGGACAATGCTTCCCGTCCGCAGGAAAAAAATAACGAATACCTGAAAGAAATCCTGCACGGCGCCAAATAATTTTTCATAAAATCCGGCTGCACTTCGTGCAGCATCTTTTCTATTCCATCGTTTGTTTATAATTGATTTTCGGCGGGGAAAAGGAATTCATATACGAAAGGAGCAGCTGCTATGAAAGCCACCGTCCTCGTGGACAATATCGGAGAAGGTCCTCTGGCAGGCGAATGGGGCCTGTCAATCTATATTGAGTATGAAAATAAAAAGATTTTACTTGATACCGGTGCATCGGCTCTTTTTACGGAAAACGCAAAAGCCATGGATATCCCGCTGGAAAATATAGACTTCGGCATTCTTTCCCATGCGCACTATGACCACGCCAACGGCATGGAATATTTCTTTAAAAGAAACAGGCATGCCAAATTTTATCTGCAGAAATCATGCGCAGAAAACTGCTACGCCTATGAGGAAGGCCATTTTCGATACATCGGCATCCCCAAAGATCTTCTTACCGCCTATCAGGACAGACTGATTTATGCAGACGGCGATGCCGCCCTGTGTGACGGCGTATATGCAGTCGCCCATAAGCGGAAGAACCGGGAAAAAATCGGTGAGCGGGAGCAGATGTATCAGAAGAAAAACGGCGGCTTCCTTCCCGATGACTTTGACCATGAGCAAAGTCTTGTCCTTGAGACGGAAAAAGGACTCGTCATCTTCAGTTCCTGTTCCCACGCCGGCGCGGCGGACATCATCCGGGAAGTTTCAGAAACCTTCCCCGAAAAAAAGGTTTTCTCCCTGATCGGCGGCTTCCACCTGTTCAACAAAACTGATGAAGAAATCCTCAGGCTGGCAGAACAAATCAGAGAAACAGACATAGAATCCGTCTATACAGGCCCTGTCTCTTATACACATCTGACGC
>ENA-OYAW01000580-OYAW01000580.1-human-gut-metagenome-genome-assembly--contig:-NODE-580-length-8302-cov-11.418455_pt1 | contig 8302 bp, 10 predicted proteins | sample MGYA00244521_ERZ652827 | MGnify/ENA primary metagenome ERZ652827 (study PRJEB26926, sample SAMN06164398) | human gut metagenome | biome: ENVO:00009003; feature: ENVO:2100002; material: ENVO:00002003... | reverse complement strand
ATGAGCAGATAATAGAGCATCTGCAAAATGCCATATCAATGGGAAAGGTCTCACATGCATATATAATAAACGGACCACAGCTGTCCGGCAAAATGATGATAGCCGAGGCATTTGCCAGGGCACTGCAGTGTGAGAAGGAGGGCACAGACGGTTGTGGAGAGTGCAAATCGTGCCATCAGGCAGATGACCACAATCATCCTGATATCATATATGTCAGTCATGAAAAGCCCAACAACATATCGGTTGACGACATCAGGACACAGCTCAACAACGATATAGTGATAAAGCCGTACAGCAGTAAATATAAGATTTACATAGTGGATGAGGCTGAAAAAATGAATCAGCAGGCGCAGAACGCGCTTTTAAAGACCATTGAGGAGCCACCGGCATATGCGGTCATCATGCTTCTCACCACCAATGCAGACAGCTTTCTGCAGACCATCAGGTCGCGCTGCATCACACTCAATATGAAGTCGGTAAAGGACGAGGTGATAAAGGCATACCTGATGAACGAAAAGCATATTCCGGATTATCAGGCAGATATCAGTGCCGCATTTGCACAGGGCATCGTCGGAAAGGCTGTTAAGCTCGCCTCATCAGACGAGTTCAACGAGCTAAAGGAGTCAGCACTGTCGCTTATAAAGCGCCTCGATGACATAGATCTCTACGAGCTGGGTGCAGCGGTAAAGCAGATAGCTGAGTATAAGCTTAAGGTGCAGGATTATTTTGACCTGATTATGGTGTGGTACAGAGATGTGCTGTATATGAAGGCGACAAACGATGTTAACGGACTCATATTCAAGGATGAGGTCTATGATATAAAGAAACAGGCAGCAAAGCATTCCTATCATGGAATCGAGGCAATACTTGAGGCACTTGAGAAGGCGAAGATAAGAATTAACGCAAACGTCAATTTTGACCTGGTAATTGAGCTGCTGCTTATGACCATAAAGGAGAACTAATCACATGACAAAAATAGTTGGTATCAGATTCAGGACAGCAGGCAAAATATATTACTTTGACCCGGCTGATTTCGACCTCGACATGGCAATGCATGTTATCGTGGAGACAGCAAGAGGCATAGAGATGGGAACTGTCCTCATTCCGCCGAAGGAGGTGGATGATGATCAGGTGGTTTCACCGCTTAAGCCTGTCATCAGAGTGGCAACCGACGAGGATGAGAAAACGGTTGAGAGAAATAAGGAAAAGGAAAAAGAGGCATTTGCCATCTGCAAGGAGAAAATCATCAAGCACGGACTTGAAATGAAGCTGGTGGATGCAGAGTATACCTTTGATGGAAACAAGCTGTTGTTTTACTTTACAGCGGACGGCAGAATTGACTTCAGGGAGCTCGTAAAGGATCTGGCAGCGGTATTCCGCACGAGAATCGAGCTTCGTCAGATCGGTGTCAGGGATGAGACCAAGATGATGGGAGGCATTGGAATATGCGGCAGACCGCTCTGCTGTCATTCTTATATGGCGGATTTTGTGCCGGTTTCCATCAAGATGGCAAAGGAGCAGAATCTCTCGCTCAATCCAACCAAGATATCCGGTGTGTGCGGAAGGCTTATGTGCTGTCTCAAGTATGAGCAGGATACATATGAGTATCTGAACAGCAGAATGCCGTCGGTAGGAGAAAAGGTAAAGACACCTGAGGGAATCATCGGAGAGGTCAAGTCAGTCAGCGTGCTCAGGCAGCTCGTGCGTGTTGTCATTGACAACGGCGAGGAGAAGGAGCTTCGTGAGTACACTGTAGATGATCTGCGCTTAAAGCCGCGCCAGAAAAAGGATGTAAAGCTCACCGAGGAGGAGCTTCGCGAGCTCAAGGATCTCGAGGATAGCGGCGACGAGACGATGGAGGACAAGTCACAGGAGAAACCGCAGAGAAACCGTGGACACCGTGATAACAAAAATGAATATCGCGAGCGCCGTGATAAGCGTGACAACAGAGAAAGACGTCCGTACAGGGCGGGCATAGAGGCAGCGGAAGCTTCTGCAAATGAGACAAATGAAGTAAATGCCACAAATGCCGGCAGAGAAAATAAGGACGGTTATAAAAAGCCGTACAAGGGCGGCAAAAACAGACCAAACAAGCAGAAATACAACCGCAACAAGGATTACAAGAACAAAAACTATAACAAAGAGTATAGTAAAGATTACAACAGGGACAAAGACAATGGAAGCACTGATACACAGTAATGAGCGACTAGACGATTTGTGCCGCAAGGGCTATAGGCTCATACAGGATCCAAAGCTGTTCTGCTTCGGCATAGACGCCGTGCTTTTATCTGACTATGCAAAGGTAAAGCGCGGCGAGAGAGCTGTGGATTTGTGCACCGGAAACGGTGTGATTCCGATACTTCTTGAGGCAAAGAATAACGGAGAGCATTACAGCGGGCTTGAGCTTCAGCCTCAGTGTGCTGACCTGGCGAGAAGAAGTGTGAAATATAACCATCTTGAGGACAAAGTGACCATAGAAGAGGGAGATGTGTGCAATGCATCGGAGATTTTCGGTCGAGAGTCCGTGGAGGTGGTGACGGTAAATCCGCCGTATATGATAGGTCAGCACGGTATTAAAAATGCAGACGATGCCATGACAATAGCACGCCACGAGGTCAGGTGCACACTTGACGATATAGTCAGGGAGAGCGCAAAAATGCTCAAATTCAACGGGCGTTTTTACATGGTTCACAGACCATTCAGGCTGGCAGAGATCTTTAGCACGATGATGAAATATCATATCGAGCCAAAGCGCATGCGCCTTGTACATCCCTACGCGGACAGGGAGCCAAACATGGTGCTCATAGAGGGGCTAAAGGGCGGCAAAAGCCGTATAACCATCGAAAAACCGTTAGTTGTATACAAGGAGCCTAATGTATACACGGATGAGATATATGAGATATACGGCGATAAGCCCCGGAATAACGGAAAATAACAGGAGAATCATATGACAGGAACACTGTATCTGTGCGCAACTCCGATAGGAAATCTGGAGGACATCACATTCCGTGTGCTGCGCACACTTAAGGAGGTAGACCTCATCGCAGCGGAGGATACGAGAAACTCCATAAAGCTGCTCAATCATTTTGAGATAAAGACACCCATGACGAGCTATCATGAGTTCAACAAGATAGATAAAGCCTACCAGCTTGTGGCAAAGCTTAAGGAGGGCAAAAATATTGCCCTCATCACCGATGCCGGAACCCCCGGCATTTCTGACCCGGGTGAGGACATAGTGCGCATCTGCTACGAGGAGGGCGTGCCTGTTACCTCACTTCCCGGGGCAGCAGCGTGCATTACAGCGCTCACCATGTCGGGCAGGCCGACCAGGAGGTTTGCGTTTGAGGCATTTTTGCCGAGGGATAAAAAGGAACGCGCGCGCGTCATTGAGGAGCTTAAAAAAGAGACCCGGACAATCATAATCTACGAGGCGCCTCATCATCTTATAAAGACGGTCACGGAGCTTTACAATGCGCTCGGAGACAGAGAACTCACCGTGTGCAGGGAGCTTACGAAAAAGCACGAGGAAAAGGTGCAGACTACATTTTCGGAGCTTTTGGAGCGTTCAAGGACACAGGAGCCAAGAGGCGAATATGTGCTTGTAATTTGTGGCAGAAACGTGGCTGAAATTGCAAAGGAGCAGCAGGAAAGCTGGGAAGCCATGCCTCTTGAAGAGCATATGGCACACTATGAGTCACAGGGCATCGACAGGAAGGAAGCCATGAAGCTCGTGGCAAAGGACAGAGGTGTCAGCAAGAGGGATATATACAAACAGCTTCTGTAAGCTGACAATAATACATTCTGCAGCAAATAGTTAGGATTGGATATGAACGATATAAAACATGACATAAAAAAAAGACATAAGAACCTGACAGAGTTCAGATACATCGCAGTTGGCTTTTTTCTGACAATATTATCAGGGGCAATAATGCTGAGCCTTCCGTTTTCTTCAAGAGACGGACAATGGACTAATTTCCTGGACTCACTTTTTACGGCAACAAGCGCAACCTGTGTGACAGGTCTTGTTGTGTTTGACACCTTCAGACACTGGAGTATCATAGGGCAGCTTGTAATTCTGGTGCTGATCCAGATAGGAGGCATGGGCTTCATCTCAATCGGTGTGGCATTTTCCATGCTTCTGCACAAAAAAATCGGACTCAGACAGAGGGATTTGATGCAGGAGAGCGTCAATGCACTCGAGATTGGTGGAATAGTTAGGCTTTTCAGCGTGATAATAAGGGGAACCTTCCTTATCGAAGGCATAGGAGCGGTGCTTTTAGCAATCCGCTTCATACCGGACTTTGGCATATTAAGAGGCATATATTTCTCGGTGTTCCACTCGATATCTGCATTTTGCAATGCGGGCTTTGATTTGATGGGCATAAACGAGGAGTACTCATCGTTTACAAAATATGCCGCAGATCCGTTAGTCAATATCACAATTATGCTGCTTATCATCATAGGTGGTATCGGTTTTACCATATGGAATGAGGTCAGAATCAAAAAGCTTAAGTTTAGCAGATACTCGCTCCACGCCAAGATAGTAATATCAACCACACTGATACTTGTCTTCGGCGGCGGACTGTTTATGTATATTTTTGAAAAAAACAATACCATAGCAGGCATGGATACACCGGGTGCCATATTTGCATCGTTATTCGGCTCGGTTACGGCGAGAACGGCAGGCTTCAATACAGTAGACACAGCAGCACTGACACAGGAGAGCAAGCTTTTGACTATAGTGCTCATGTTCATAGGAGGAAGCCCGGGCTCGACAGCCGGCGGAATCAAAACCACAACCATGGCGGTCATGATAATCTATATTGTTTCTTATATGAGAGGAAGCAACGGCTGCAATGTGTTTGGCAGGAAAATAAGCAGTGAGGTAATCAAAAAGGCCGGAATGGTGCTTATCATCAATCTGGTGCTTGGCCTTACAGCGGTGATAGCTATACTTGCCACATCCAATATGAAGATGGACGATGTACTGTTCGAGGTATACTCTGCAATCAGTACGGTCGGCATGACAACAGGCATCACAAGAGATTTAAATACAGTAGGACGCATAATTATCATAATTATGATGTATTGTGGAAGAATCGGAAGCATGACCTTTGTGCTTTCGTTTGTGCATAGACCGGATAAAGCCAATATAGAGCTTCCGGAGGAAAAAGTTATCATAGGATAAGGATAAGGAGAAACGCAATGAAATCAATTTTAATTATTGGAATGGGTAAATTCGGACACCATCTGTGTGCGGATTTGATAAAAAACGGAAATGACATTATGGTGATGGACAAGGACGAGGCCAAGGTCAGGGATTTAATCTATGACGTGACCAAGGTGCAGATAGGTGACTGTACCGACCCACAGGTAGTAAAAGCACTCGGAATCAACAATTTCGATTTGATTTTTGTATGCATCGGCACCAATTTCCAGAGCTCGCTTGAGATAACAAGTCTCGTGAAGGAGATGGGCGGAAAATACGTCATCAGCAAGGCAAACAGGGATGTGCATGCCAAGTTCCTGCTTCGAAACGGTGCGGATGAGGTTATCTACCCTGACCGCGACATGGCAGAGAGAGTGGCAAAGAAATACAGCGCCAACCATGTGCTTGATTATGTGGCATTAAACGATGATTACTCAATCTACGAGATAAATCCACCTGAAGGCTGGGTAGGAAAGAGCATCAAGGAAAATAATGTGCGCCAGAAATACAATGTAAATATCGTTACAGTAAAGGAAGCCGGAAAGAATCGCGTGCTTCCGCTGCCGGACTACGTGTTCAAGGCAGACGATGCAGTGATGGTGCTTGGACTGAATGCAGATGTGGACAAGCTGGTGCGAAAGCTATAAAAGTGTGGCTCAAAAAATAATAGGCAGCAATTTAAAGAAGAAAGGATGGATACATATGGGTAACAATGACAGCAGTGTAGAAACATTTTTGCAGTGGATAAAGGCTTCGGACAATATTGTATTTTTCGGCGGAGCAGGTGTATCAACCGAGAGTGGCATACCTGATTTCAGAAGTGTGGACGGACTTTATAATCAGAAGTATGATTATCCGCCCGAGACCATCCTGAGCCATACATTTTACAGGAAGCATCCGCAGGAGTTTTACCGATTCTACCGTGACAAGATGCTCTGCCTTGATGCAGGGCCGAACATCACGCATTACAAGCTGGCAGAGCTTGAAAAAGCCGGAAAGCTTAAGGGTGTTGTGACGCAGAACATAGATGGACTGCATCAGAAGGCCGGCAGCAAAAATGTAATGGAGCTGCATGGCAGTGTGCTGAGAAACTACTGTGAGAGGTGCTTGCAGTTTGTAAGCGCAGAGGAAATCCTCCACTCAACAGACGTGCCAAAATGCCCAAAGTGCGGCGGCCCGGTAAAGCCGGATGTCGTATTGTACGAGGAGGGCTTAAATCAGAAAACGCTTGAGGATGCAATCTACTACATCAGTCACGCCGATGTGCTCATAGTAGGCGGTACATCACTTGCGGTATATCCGGCGGCAGGCCTCATAGACTATTACAACGGAAACAAGCTCGTGCTTATCAACAAGTCCACCACACCGATGGACGCAAGAGCAGACCTTCTGATACAGCAGGGACTGGGCTCTGTATTTGAGCAGATAGAGGTGTAAACAGAGGATAATACACAGCATATTAAATGGCAGGCATAGGTAGAAGAGGAATATAGAATGGATAAATACGCAGTAGGAGATATCGTAAAACTGAAAAAACCGCATCCGTGCGGCTGTAGCGAGTGGGAAATCATGCGTGTCGGAGCAGACTTCCGCCTGAAATGCATGGGTTGCGGACACCAGGTTATGGTGCCAAGGAAGCTGGTCGAGAAAAATGACCGCGGTCTCACCAAGAAGCAGGCTTGAGTAATAGAAACAAAGCAGAACAACAAAACAGAGGAATAAAAACAGAGGTGCAGTTTACTGCACCTCGTCTTTTTATTTTATATTCAGCCACAGAGTAAGGGACGTGCGCCCCCTGCCCGCGGCGCATGTCCCGACTTAATAAAAATAAAAGAAAAATTGCAAAAACCCCTTGAAAAGTACCACGATTCATGTTATTATCTAGACTCGTGATATAAAATTCCTTGCTCATAATCAGATTTATGAGCCAGAGACCAAAAGGAGGTAACATTCGCATGAACAAATATGAATTAGCACTCGTCGTTAGTGCAAAGATCGAGGATGATGCGAGAACAGCAGTAGTCGAGAAGGCAAAAGAGTACATCACACGTGCCGGCGGTACTGTTACAGAAGTTGAGGAGGCTGGTAAGAAGAGATTAGCTTACGAGATTCAGCACATGACTGAGGCCTTTTATTACTTCATCCAGTTCGATGCTGAGGGAACAGTCCCAGCAGAAATCGAGCAGGACGTTCGTATCATGGACAATGTTCTTCGTTTCTTATGCGTTAGAAAAGACGAGGCATAGTATAAGAAAATAGGAGATTGTATTATGAACAAAGTAATACTTATGGGTAGATTAACCAGAGACGCAGAAATCCGCTATGCCCAGGGGGACAACTCACTTGCAATAGCAAGATTTTCACTTGCAGTAGACAGACGCTACAGCAAGAATGCAGAGGAGCAGTCAACGGATTTCATCAACTGCGTAGCTTTTGGAAAGATAGCAGAATTTTTTGAGAGATTTGGCCGTAAAGGAACAAAATTTGTTGTTGAAGGCCGAATCCAGACCGGCAGCTATACAAACAAGGACGGACAGAAGGTATACACCACTGACGTCGTGGTTGAGAATGCAGAGTTTGCAGAGTCCAAATCAGCCGCATCAGGAAATGCAGGCGGATTTGCACCGGCAGACAGACCTGCACCTAGCCAGGCTGCAGGGGATGGCTTCATGAACATTCCGGACGGAATCGACGAGGAGCTTCCATTCAATTAGTAGTGTCCACGAGGAAAAATATTCAAGGAGGTAACAAAAATGGCTTACAATAAATCAGCTGATGGTTCATCAATGAAGAGAAGACCAATGCGTAGAAGAAAAAAAGTCTGCGTATTCTGTGGAAAAGACAATGTCATTGATTACAAAGATACAAACAAATTAAAGAGATACATCTCTGAGAGAGGAAAAATCCTTCCACGTCGTATCACAGGAAACTGTGCAAAGCACCAGAGAGCTCTTACAGTAGCAATCAAGAGAGCACGTCATCTTGCTCTTATGCCATACGTTTGCGAATAAGATAAATGTATGATAAATCCCGACTACCGGATCTGTCTCTTATACACATCTCCGAGCCCACGAGACGTAGAGGAATCTCGTA
>ENA-OYAW01000535-OYAW01000535.1-human-gut-metagenome-genome-assembly--contig:-NODE-535-length-8687-cov-4.653267_pt1 | contig 8687 bp, 10 predicted proteins | sample MGYA00244521_ERZ652827 | MGnify/ENA primary metagenome ERZ652827 (study PRJEB26926, sample SAMN06164398) | human gut metagenome | biome: ENVO:00009003; feature: ENVO:2100002; material: ENVO:00002003... | reverse complement strand
ACTCTATATATAGAGTACTACAACATTATATTATAACTGTACCACAGTTATAATCAAAATACAAGGGGGAGTAAAATGCCGCAACTAAATAAGGGTGGAAAATATGTATTTGGACTTTCTGCCATCAGCAATAGGCGAGAAATACTTTTTCCGGCAGAGACTCTTGAACAATATCCCGTTCAAAAAGAAGGACGCATTATTATTTTCACGGGGAGCAAAATCACGGGCGGATTTTGCGTGACCAGCAAACAATTACTTGGGCAATCAAAATTGAAGCATATATTAGATGATTGTCCCGCATTGTCACAGTACACGATTGATGAAGGAGAATTCGTTCGCTATAAAGGACGAGGCTATACTTGGCTGCATATTTCTCAAAACGGTGTTGTGAGGCTGCCCGAAAACACGATGCGATATTTGAATCTTTCCTGTGGGGATATTCTCATGTCGATTAAAAGCAGTGACATCGCATTTACAATGGGAGCAAGAGGACCGCTTATGGACAAAGTACATTCTTACCCCGGTCATATCAAGGAATATCGGGTTACTTGCTGCGGGCAATAAGGATATGAGTCATATTGAGTGGGTATTATGTCCTGTCTGCGGCAGTAAAACACGATTAAGAATCCGCAGCGATACCATTCTTGAAAATTTCCCATTGTTTTGTCCCAAATGCAAGCATGAAACTTTAATCGCAGTTCGACAACTAAATCTATCCATCGTGCAAGAGCCAGACGCTAAGACGCAGAGCCGATAACACAGAGAAAAAACTCCGATGTTATCGGCTCTGTTTTCACTTTTTCTGTGATTCCCTCGGTGGAAGAAAAGGAAAATGCTACGGGGTAGATGGCTTAATAAGAGGGCCAACGAAAAAAGTTTTGAAGTTCATTTTTGGTCAGTTGCCTTGACTTTTGCTATCATTAATAGTACTATTGATAATAGTAAAAGTGGAGGTGTCGTTATGTCATCAATCGATTTAGTTATACTTGGCATTGTTTTGGAGAAACCCCAAAGCGCCTATGACATTCAAAAGGATGTGGAGTACCACCATCTTTCTCGCTGGACAAAAATAAGTGTACCTTCTATTTATAGAAAAGTACTCCAGCTGAGCGATAAGGGCTATCTTCAAAGCGATATTGTCAAGGGCGATAAGTTTGCGGATAAGGCCATTTATTCCATTACCGATCAGGGCAGAGCGTATTTCAAGGAGCTGATGGCCTCTTGTGCCGCTGGCACAGTACCCTTGCTATTCGATTTCAATGTGGTCATTACCAATTTGAACAAGATGGACAAAGCCGAAGCGTTGGAGCTGGTTTCGACTTTGCGCCGGAGCATACAGTCCTCGGCTGAATCGAACGAGGGCTATGCGCGGGAATTTGCAGACATTCCTTTGTTTGGGAGAACGATTTTTGAGCAGAAGCAGCTTCTCTATCGAGCCCTTCTGGAATGGCTGGATCACTTTGAAGGGCAGTTCTTAGAAGAATGAGTACAGGCCCCCAAAGCAGTTTGACCATCCTGTTCGAAGCTCCGTTTCGGGTCAGTGACCACATAGGAACTGTGCATCTGGAGAAGGTTTGGCTTCAACCAAAAGCGAGTTTTACCGGAACCCGAACCGCCGATAATCAGAACATTCTTATTTCGGGCATTGGCAGGATTCTTCGGGCGATTGCTCATCATCAGCCGCTCCGTTTTCGTCAGGATCACATTGTCCTCGAACTTTGGTGCAATAAACGGCTCAATATCTTTTGCCGTTCCCCAACGAGCAGAACCGTACTCAACATTGTGTCGGTACTTCTTTGCGTTTTTGCCTTTTAGATAGACAGCCAGCCGAAGTCCTGCGCCGCAGAGAATACCAATCAGCAAATCCAACGGGTGAAAGCTGGGAAACGGATTGTTCAGGGCTATCGGAAGGGCATGAAAAAAGCTGAGGATTTTCGCAGATGAATCTGCCCCCTCAGCCAATCTCCATGCTTCTCCTAAATTCGTAGCGAACAACCCTACCAGAAAATACGGTAAATTCAGAATCAGGAGCTTTTTCATTTTTCTCTTATCCATCACAGATCACGCTCCTGTTTCTTCTCTCGAACCTTCTTCGGAATCGCTGCGACAATTTCCTTGAACTTCTTCAGCTGCGCCAGAACGCTCGGCTTTTCATTCTTGGTTAATGCCCTTGCCTGATGTTCCTTGCAGATTGCATCCAAAGCATCTGCATCTTTAGAACGGACAAAAACAAGAAACCGGGGAGGATCAACGGACTTATCTTTTCTTACGGCAAAGTCCACGCCATACTTCTTGGCGAGCTTTTCAAAATCACGGATACTCTCTTTGTCGATCTCAACATTCGTAGCACCCTGATTCTGTCCCAAAAGCTGTTTCACGGATTGCTTTCCATGAACGGCAGGGTCTCGTGCCTTTTTCATCTTCACTTTTTCCCGGTGCTGCAAATACTTGCGGATACCGGCAATGATAGTGCGCCCCGTCAGCTTGGTTGTGCTGATCGCCAGGTTTACTGTTCTGTTTTCAACTTCTTCCTGCATGATTCATCACCTCCTGCAAGCAGTAGAGTGAACAGATTATCGTGCCATATCTCTGTGGTCGTAATACAGATTGCCCTTGGCAACTGCGGCATGGCTGATAATCTTGATATTGCCAGCTTTCTGGTTATCCAGAGCCTTCTGATAACCCACATCGCTCAAATACAGGCGATTTCTTTCGCCTTTCCAACCGACAGGCGATTCATCGGTCAGCACATCGAAAATAATCATGTGCTTGGTGGCGTCATCAAATCGTGCCAAGTCCATATAGGTATGTCCCTGGTACTCCTTGGCACCATCCTGAATCCGCTTTCGCTCCATCAGCTCTCCAATCGTCGAATTTCTTTGCATAAGAACCTCCTTACAGAACATCTCGGTCAGGGTTACTTTTGTGGGGAACCGAATCAGCTTTGACAGGTGCATCTTCTTTCTTCACCATGTCATCCGGCAGGGGAAGCGCCATAATGCTGCGCCCCATGCGTACAAAAGTCTCAGGCTGATGAAAGTGTTCCTCAAACTGCTTCATCAGTTCCGGGGACAGAGAACAAAAATCATCCTCGCCCAATCCCACAACCAGAAAATCACCGGCGATAATGTCATAAATATCGCCGTCATCATCACGCAGCGCACGGTTCAGTTCTTTGCCTACGAGTTTACCTTCGTCGTGCATCACCAGTGCAACCGGCTCATTGAACGGATAAGTTGCCTCAATATCGCCACCTACGGCTTTCTGCAAATCCTCCAGCTCACAGCCGATCTGCACAGCCTGCGGATACATGAACGGCTTTACCAGCAACACATTCATGGTATCTGCCTGTTCTTTCTGAACCTCCCGTTCCTCGGTCGTGCCGAACGCAACACCGGTAAAGTTTTCGGAGTCCAGAATGTACTCCGAATTGTAATAAGCGGCTCTAACCTGTTCCTCTGCCGCATCGTGAGATTCTGCTTGCACCGTAACCGTTTTCTCCAAGGTTTCGGTGATCTTCACATCGTATTCTTTCAAGTTTCGATACCTCCGTTTCTTTGGAAATAAGAAAAGCGACCATCCATGAACCTGTTACAGTTCATAAATAGTCGCATCCACATCGGCTAAAAGCTCGAACAAGCAAATATCGTCCAGTTCGCAAATCAGGGAACCCATGTCGAAGAAAATATCGTCCTCGCATTCCACCGTAGTAACCACGCTGCGGTGTTCGTTAAGACAAATGGCTTCTTCCTTGTCCATCGTGATCGTAGACATACAGGACACCACATAGAATGTCATATCTTCTGCTAACCACAGCTCCTTGCTCTGAATCGTGCGAACTTTTTCATCGCCGCTCATATCTTCTACATAGGACAGAAGCCGCACGGCTCTGCTGTTCAGAAGTACCTTTCCCTGATAGTCGATACCCTCACCAGCAGAGGACAATACTCGATACTCGCTAATCATCTCGGCATTTTTCTGAAACGACTTTGCCAGAAGCGCAGGAGAAATATCATCGAACTCCTCACTGTAGTTTACGAGCATATCTACCATATAATCAGGATCGCAAAGGTCGTAGAGTTCTTCCAAAGCGCCCTGAATGTTTTTGGGTGTAAACATTTTTTACCTTACCTTTCCATTGATTTTTCTCTTTTTTTCTGCCATTGCTCCAAAAGCTGAATGATTTTATCCTCCATCTGCTTGTTGGTATAGGACTTCGGGAAGTATTTTCGCAACGAATCCGTTTTGAAGGTTACTCTGTCCAGCTCTCCCTTCTTGATTTCATTCATAATCTCGCACATCGCATCCAGCGTACACTCGCCCTCCTGTGCGAGCTTTTTAATTCGCTGTGCTTGCGAAAGGGAAGGAGCTGCTTGAGCATAATCCATTGCAGAAAGAAAATCCTTCTGTTCTTCACTTGCCAGATAGGAAAGCTCCACCGCAGGATTGAATTTGATCTGACCCGTATCTACCATATCCAGCAGTTCCGGAATCAGTTCGGTCAGACGGATATAACGGTGTACCTGATTTCTGCTTTCTCCTGCCTCCTGACCGACTATATCCATTGCCTGCAACTTCATCCCAACTTGGGATGAAGTTAAATCGGTGCGTTGACCTTGATGTTTAATCGCATCCAGCTTCATCTTATAAGCAAATGCTCTTTCACTCGGCAGGATACTCTCCCTCTGCAAATTCGCATCAACCATCAAAATAATGGCTGCATCATCGTCCAGGTCACGAACAATCGCAGGCATGGTTTCCTTACCCGCAAGCTCCGATGCCCGGTGCCGCCTGTGACCAGAAACGATTTCATAACCACCGTCGGGGTCAGGACGGACAATCGCAGGAGTGAGAACTCCGAAATCTCGGACGCTCTCTGCCGTTTTCATCATTTCTTCATCATCAACCACACGGAAGGGGTGTCCCTCAAAGGGGTGTAGCTCAGAAAGCGGAATTTCCTGCACACGCTCCTGCTGGGCTTCAGCTCTGGATTGATCGGTGGAGAAAATATCATCGTACCCCTTCAAGCTGATGTTTGCGCCTTTTTTCTGCATTGTTTAACACCTCCTTCGTCAGAATTTTATAGGCTTCGGCAACTTTGCCTTTGGGATCATGCTTGAAGATACTGGTTCCCTCTGCGCTGATTTCCTCTGCACGGACAGAGCGGGGAATGTCGGTCTTGTAAACCTTCAGCTTTCCGCCGTAGCTCTCCCGAATCAGATTGCTGATGTCTTTGGAGTAGTTGGTGCGGCTGTCCACCATCGTCAGAAGAATCCCTTCAATCCTCAGTTTCGGGTTGATTTGCCTCTTGACCTTGTTGATGGTTCCAAGCAGCTGTTCCAGACCCTTTGCAGGAAGGTATGCTGCCTGAACCGGTATCAGCACATTGTCGGCAGCTGCCAACGCATTGACGGTCAGCATACCCAAAGACGGCATACAGTCAAGAAGAATGTAATCATAATTCTGTTTGACTGTATCCAGGTATTGCCGGAGAATGGTTTCCCGGCTCATGGCATTGACCAGTGCTACCTCCATACCTGAGAGTTCGATGTTGGACGGCACCAAATCAACGCCCTCCGGATGATGAAGAATCCCTTCATCGGGAGTAATAGGGTTTTCCATCATAATCTTTCCCATCAGATCGGAAAGTGTCGGAGACAGATCATCCGGGCAGGGATTGCCCAAACTGACCGTCAGGGAAGCCTGGGGATCGGTGTCTACCAGAAGCACCTTTTTTCCTTCAAGAGCCAAGCCAACGCCCAGATTCTCGGTGGTGGTGGTCTTTCCAGTGCCTCCTTTCTGATTGACCACCGCAATGATGGTTGCTTTTTTCGACATTTATCGTCACTCTCCTTCCTCTCGCTTCATTTTCAATTTCTTAAATCCTCCTTCCAAATATCCGTGTGACATATCGTGCCGAACAAGAGCATCGTAGTAGGTGTCTATTGTCGTCGGCGCATTGTATATCGTAGTCAGCATATACTGACGGATATTTCTAATCTTTGTGGTGTTCTCCTTGAAGCAGTCCATAACATATCGAATGTGTTCGGCATTCAGTTTCATAAACCGACTGCGGACAATTTCTGCCGGACGCTCCTCTGCACCAATGCGAATCAACGGTCGCTTCGTGCAAACTGTTTCAACGATCAACTCCAGAATGTTATCCAGCATTTCGGAATCGTAAGGGTAATCCTTCTTCAACAAATCCATACTGAGCTGATCCGAGAAATAATCAAAGTATTCTTGATACCGGTCATTCTCGTCCATCATTCCACCATTTCCGGAAGGAAAGATAGAATCAGTATCACTAAATTCAGTATTTTTAATATCAGTATTATTACATTGTGATTTCGGAAGTTCTTGAGTTGTGATTTCCATTGTTCCAGAATTGTGATTTTCACAATTCAAGAGTTGTGAATCCACAGCAGAGATAAAGTTCTTCACATAGATCAGGTTGGGCTTTCCCAAACCCTGGCGCTTACGTTCAATCAATCCTGCTTTCTTCTCAAGTTCACTGAGCAGCTTGATAGCCTTTTGTTCAGCACAGTTCAGAGCCATCTTCGCTTCGTCGATTGTAAAAATGATATACACTCTACCGTTTTTATCTATCCAACCATTCTTGGCAGACAGGCTCATGCGGTCAAGCAAAATGCCATACAGCATCTTGGCATCGGCAGAAATATTCCAGAACCTCTCGTTCGTGAACAACACCTTCGGAACTCGATAGAATGTGAATAGATCGGATTGCTGACCGTAAAAATAATCAAAACTCACACGGCTTCACCACCTTCTTTCTGCGGAAAACTTTCTGTTGTCAGCGGAATGCTGCGGAAAGTCGTATCCGTCTTTTCGTAAGGACATCGGGCAAAATAGTAGAAGCGGTATTCCTGTTCATACACATCCATATCAACGAAGCCCCACTTCACGCATAACCTTCTTCGTACACCAACCAATGCACGGGTGATCTCGCCCATAGGGACAGCCATCACATTCCGACTTGGGTTTCGGCGGCAAAGAGATTAAGTAGTAGCAATTATTTCTACCCAGACGGCAGCCCTTTCTGCCATTCGTCCAGAAGTAGCAGTAATGACAGTCGCTCGGCTTGTCTGCGGTATAAACAGGCTTGCTCAAATAAAACACCTCCAATCTCTTGTATTTGCCCATGGGTTTGGGCATAAAAAAAGAGCGCCTATCCATCCCCAATGCGGGGCAAATAGACGCTCTATGTACATAACGATATTTAATTTTATCTGCTATAACTGCATGGTATTCAAAACATCCGCCTTTTTTGATTAGCTGGATTTTTGGCACGATTTTGGGGCTGATTAGCAGGAAGGGCATTTTCATTAGCAAGAACAGCCCGTTTTCTGCTAAAAATTAGCTGGCGATTTTGTCTTATAACAACCGTTCGATTCTGGAGGGGTTGTCAAAAATCAAATTTTGGAGTAGAATTTTATCTCATACAGTGAAAGAGCTTTTTCGTAGCTTTTTATATAAGAAAAGCCGAAAACCCTTGAAAACAAAGGCTTTCGGCGTTGTTCACTGGCGTCCATAAGAGGATTTGAACCTCCGACCCCACGCTTAGGAGGCGTGTGCTCTATCCAGCTGAGCTACTGAGACATTTTTAAGATTTATGCAATTTTCACTGCTCGAAGGAATCGAACAATCTGCCGCTTAGGAGGCGGACGCTCTATCCAGCTGAGCTACGGAGACAGGAGCCTGCATCCTTGGGGGCACAGGACAGCCGCCCAAAATACAGTACCATATTATAATACCGCAACCGGGGTGTAAAATCAAGTTGAACCTGCGGGCAAAATGGTGTATGCTATAAAGGAATGCAAGGCGGCTGTGTGCTGCGCAGGGAGGATGCTATGGAAAAAATGAAAAATATCCGCAAAAAGCTGCGGCACCAGAGGTCGGTCCGGCGGAGAAAGCTGGGACTGAGCACCCCGACCCAGATCATCTGCGTCAGCTTTATTATCGTGATCGCGCTGGGCACGCTGCTGCTCACCCTGCCCATTTCCAGCAGGCACGGGCGGCTGGATGTGCTCAATGCCATGTTCACAGCCACCAGTGCCACCTGCGTCACCGGTCTGGTGGTGCGGGATACATGGACGCAGTTCACGTGGTTCGGGCAGGCGGTGGTGCTGCTGCTCATTCAGGTGGGCGGCCTTGGCCTTGTTACCCTTACCAGCTTTTTTGCGCTGGCCATGCGCCGGCGCATGGGCTTCCGGGACCTGCGCTTACTGGGCGAGAGCGTCTCGGCAGACGGCTACGATCAGGCCAAAAACGTGCTGAAGATCGTTGTGGGACTGGCGGCGATGTTTGAAGGCATCGGCATTCTGCTGCTGATGTTCGCCTTTGTGCCGCAGTTCGGGCCGGAAGGTGTCTGGATCAGCGTGTTCACCGCCATTTCGGCCTTCTGCAATGCGGGCTTTGACCTGTTCGGACGGTTCGGGGCGTACTCCTCGCTGGTGCCCTATGTCAACAACTACTATGTGCAGGCGGTGATCATATTCATGATCATCTCCGGCGGTCTGGGCTTTATGGTCTGGGTGGAACTGTGCCAGTGGTACAAAAAACGCCGCCTGTCCCTGCACGCCAAGGTGGTGCTGTCCTTCTCGGTGATCTTATGGCTGGGCGGTGCGCTGGGGCTGGGACCTGTCTCTTATACACATCTCCGAGCC
>ENA-OYAW01000532-OYAW01000532.1-human-gut-metagenome-genome-assembly--contig:-NODE-532-length-8725-cov-4.462399_pt1 | contig 8725 bp, 9 predicted proteins | sample MGYA00244521_ERZ652827 | MGnify/ENA primary metagenome ERZ652827 (study PRJEB26926, sample SAMN06164398) | human gut metagenome | biome: ENVO:00009003; feature: ENVO:2100002; material: ENVO:00002003... | reverse complement strand
ACGAGATTCCTCTACGTCTCGTGGGCTCGGAGATGTGTATAAGAGACAGTCCCGGCCCCGTACACCCTGCCGCTGTCGCGCTACACGCGCTCCACGTCCTTGTCATAAGGGTCGATGCGCTCGGTCTCGGGGTGTCCGATCATCCAGCAGCAGGTCGACTTGGCAACGCCCAGGATCCTGCACTGCGCCGATATCGGGCAGCGGCCGGCGTCGGACCGTACCGTGCCTGCCTTCGTGCGAATACCGGCGCCGCCTGTTCTGAAACATCCACTTCCATCTCCAACCGGCGGTTGCGTTTCCTCGGCTCGATCAGCTCGTTCCACCCGGACGTCCGGTTGTCCGCGGCCCGGGTGGAGCCGCTGTCGCGGATGCCCTGGACCCAGCGCCGCGGGGCCGATCGCGCGATGTCGTACCCGGCCCTGATCTGCGACGGCGGCTTGCCGTTCTCGTACGACTGCACGATCCGCCGTTTGAACGCCTCGTCGTAGCGGCGGGGATGTTTCGGGCCGGCCATCGTCGGCCTCCGATCTCATGTCATTCGTCCCTCATCGGACTGTCTAATACATTGTATCCAATCCAAGTTCATGCCTTCCTCGGCCAGCAGGCGCACGTACTCGGCCCGCCTGGCCTCGCACATCGCCTTCCTCGTCGGATAATCGTGCCCCTGGAACATCCAGCGGTCGGTCCCTGTCCCGTCATCATGGTGGCTCGCGGTCACCTGATCCTCCCTGCGGTAGGCCAAGTGTTGCGACGTTCACTAGAACTCGCCACGCTTACAAATCATGATCAAGGGGTCGTGGAACCACGGACGGTGTGTGTCTGTCGTCATGACCACAATGCGAGTGATCGCCAATCCTCGGGGAATCCCATTTCCGTTGCAGGAATTTCCGGATAGCGGTCCATGAGGCTGATGAATTTGTTCTTCCATGCGGAGCCATCGATTTGTTGCAGCAGGTAGTTTTCCATGGTGAGGAAAGCGGCGGGGCCGGTAGAGTCTGTTCTGAAGGCGTCCCAATCGTTGCCCCACCATTCATTGGCGTGTGAACCGCTCCGATGCTTAGGCAGCTTCGGAACGATACGGGTACTGGTCTCGTTCCAGAAACGATCATGATGTGCAACCATGTTGCGGACTTGCCTAATCGTTTCCAGCCAATTTGAGAGAATCTTGATGTCTCCATGTACTGCGGGATTAGGATTTGGGTTAAAAATATGAAACTTCGCTGCTAGCTTTCTTTTAACAGAATCGGGGGATCCCTGATAGAAATAACCTTTCAGAGTTCCGTAGCTTAGGCATCCTACTATCATCCAATACGGTGGCAATGGGTCTTTATATGTTCTTTTGAAATGTTTAAGGTATGGCAGATTGGATTTCGTGAACGATGCTCTTAACGAGTTAATGCATGCCAAATAATCATCAAAGCTAAGCTCAGGCAATCCTTCAGGTGTGGTATATCCAAATTCGCCGCCAAACAAGGAAAGCTCGTGTGCGAGAAAGCTTTTGAGATATATTTCAAAGGTGATTATGCCGTCGAACACGAGAGTTCTCAGTTCCTGATCGAATATATATCTGCACCAGATTTGCTGGAACTGTGTCCCCTCTCTGAATGGGAGGACATGCTTGTGGTCGCATGAGGAAGATGGGCTAAGGAATGGATACCAGTATCCTTTTAGACGAAAATAGCCAACCTGTTCGAGGTGGCGTTCAAGGGTCTCGGCATCTACTCCGCCCAGGCCGTTCTTAATTAGAGTGACTGCCAGATCTGAAAAATCTTTTGGTGGGTGCTGCGGGTAGGAAAGAACTTGAGCATTGCCGTCATGCGAATTTGCCATGGAGTCCCCTCGAGCAAGAAAAATGCCACCCTAGTGTGCTTCAGTGAGAGGCATTGGTGGCTTTTAACAAACGAATATTTTACCAAAGGTAGAACTTTTTGTCCAATAAAAGACGCTCCATACTGCTAGTGGTTAATCTAAGGCGAAAACGCTAAATATGGTGAGTGTATACAGGATTCATCTCATTTCACTCTGTTGAAGAGCAATCATGGTCTCGATTCGATTGGGCCGAATCGGCAGATGATTGACTTGTTCTTCTACTCTCGGTTTGTTTCTCGCCTCCTCCATATAAGCGACAGCGAGAGATGGTAGTCAAAGGAGAGTTCCACAGGGTTCCGAGTTCGTAAAGGGCGTCGGCTTGGGCAAGGGCGTGCGTATCAATCTCGGTAAAGACGGCATCAGCAGCGTATCGTTTGGTAGACGTGCCGCACCGCATGTCACCGTAGGCAAGCGGGGAACGTATGTGGGTGCCAGCATTCAAAAACGCCAACCATTACCCGCGAATTTGCGAGCCGAACGGCCACAAAGCCAGCTTGGCCATCTTGAACGACTGAATGCCGAACGGGATACCAATGATGGTGACGCAGTTCAGCAGGCCGGCAAGTATGTAGCCAATCGCCATCCACAAACCGGCCAGTACGAACCAGATGATGTTGATCAGCACGGATCCCACGCCGCCGCCATACTCCACGGTCTTACCGAACGGGGTCAGCGTGAGTCCCGCCATCTTGAACGCCTGAATACCCAGTGGAATGCCCACAATGGTGATGCACAACACCAAACCGATAATGGCCCAGCTGGCGGCGAGCAACAACCCACCCAGAATCAGCCACAGAATATTACCAATAAGTCGCATACGCACATGATACTGACATGCCGTGCCGATGCCGACAAGTGGCAACGGATAACAACAAAAGATACAAAAAGCAGCAAAGCCATGTGGGAAGGATGTATTTTGCCTCGCCATAAGCAAAAATGGCGAGGCGGATTTATCGAACCTTAATCGAACCAAGTTTTAATACGGTTGCATTGCTTGGCGATGCAACCGAATATATTGGTCAAACTTTTACTTTGCTTTCCGAGGTGTTGCTGGCAGCAGCGTATTGAATGGATTTTTGCAGTCACTTAATTGATGCGGCTGCAAAAGCGATCGGTATTTTCTGGCTGAATTCCTTAAGTACGGAGCGGCAGAAAACAAAATCTTTGATAAGTGCCATGTAAAACTGCTCAACATCTGTTTGACTGAAAGCCCGCTACAAATCTGCCATACATACCGCAGATAGACCGGTTGAAATGGGAAAGATGCGCAGAGTGTGGGGCGTTCGCCTTGGGAACGGACGCCCCACACTTGTTGTGCGGGAATTTATAGCATTCCGATCAGTCCGTGATCGTGGCCGTCGCGTGCGAAGGCTGGAATCGTGTCTATTCCGGCGTCGACAGTGATTTTTTGCCCCCCTCCATACACTTTGCCAGTGCGTAGATCCGTCCATGTGATGCTAGCGTTTCCGGGAAGCGTCACCTCACGCGATCTGGCTCCGGCCTCAACTACGGGGGCCACTAGGATATCAGGGCCGAACATGTATTCATCGGCAATATCAGACACCGATTCGTCTTGAGGGAACTCGTAGAAGAGCCCACGGACCAAAGGCTGGCCATCGGTATGTGCTGATTCGAACAATTCCCGAGTGTAAGGGCGCATTTTCTCGCGAATGGCAATGAACTTTCGGAAGATCTGCTCCGTCTCGGGGCCATAACTCCAAGGCTCATTGTCGGCACCACTTGGCGAACGGTGGTCTCCGGCCGAATTGGTGATGGTCTCCTTGCCGGTTGTCGTATGCAGACTACGGTCGCCATGGTTGCGCATGACCGGTAGGAAGCATGAGAACGCGCACCAGCGGGCCAACAACTCCTTGAAATCGTCCGAATCAATTATCCCATCATGGAAACCGCCCATATCGGTGGTGAACCAGGGGATACCGGCCATGCCCATGTGGATGGCGCAGGTAATCTGGGCACGAAGGTCGGCGAAGGTCGAACCAACGTCTCCAGACCAAACAAGAGAACCATAGCGTTGCGAACCAGCCCAAGCGCAACGGGTGAGGTTGACGATGTCACCATCCCTTCCTATGGTTTGTTGCCCCTCGTAGAAGCCTTTGTTATAGTCTCTTGGGTAGATGTTTGCCACCTGCTGGTTTGGGCCGGCATAATATCGATAGTTGTCGAAATCGTACGTGCCGTATTCAGGTTCCGCTTCATCGAGCCAGAATGCATCAACCCCAAGCTCGGCATAATTTGTTCGGCACTTCTCCCAAACATATTCGCGAGCTTTTGGATTGGTGGCGTCATAGAACTGGCTGGGACCTTCGAACATCATGCCGACGTCTTCACCCTTATCTGCGCGCACGAGAAGGTTCTTTGACTTCATCTCAACATAATTCTCTGAGGCGAGCGCGACCTGGGGCCACACAGATACCATGAGTTTCACTCCCATGCTGTGCAGCTCGTCCGCCATAGCTTTGGGATCGGGCCAGAATTCATTCTCAAAACGGAAGTCACCCATATGCGGCCAGTGGAAGAAATCTACAACGATGAGATCCAATGGAATATTACGCTGTTTAAACCCATGAGCGACGTCTAGGAGCTGACGTTGATTCCAATATCTAAGCTTGCACTGCCAGAATCCCAGTCCCCATTCAGGCATGTGAGGAGCGTGCCCTGTGGCGTCGGCGTAATGCTTCATTATCGAAGAAGGTGTATCGCCTGTGGTAATCCAGTAGTCAATCTGCTTGGCTGATTCAGCTCGCCATTCCGTACGGTTCTTGCCGAACGTAACGTTTCCAAGTGCCGGATTATTCCACAGGAAGCCATATCCGGCGCTGGAAACCACGAAAGGAATAGATGCCTGTGAATTGCGATGCGCGAGTTCGAGGGTACAACCTTTCAGATTGAGGATGTTCTGTTGGTACTCGCCCATACCATATAGTTTCTCATTTTCCGGTGTGGTAAAGGAAGCAACGATGGAATAGTCGCCTCCGGTGATCGGTTTGAACCATCGCGCTCGAAGATTTAGTGATCCGCCAGATGGTATTTCCTGAATGAGCGGTGTGCCGTCTGCCTTATAGAAGCTTAGTAAACAGCGTGGCTCTTCATATCCTGATCCGGAGTACAGGCCGCAGGATGCTTTCGCTTGAACTACAATATCGCCATTGCGTAATTCGGCGGTTCTATTGGGCTTGTCAATGGTGATACCATAGTTGTGGCTGTCTGAGACCTGATTGTTTTGTGGTAGCAAAGCTCCTTCTTGTTCTTGTATCTCATGCATTTTCGAGGCGCGGACGCGGACTGAATTCTTTCCCCATGGTTCGATGCGAAGGTATTCGCCGTCCCCAGTCCACAACAGTGCATCTCCATCGATAGCAAAAGTTAGTTCACTCATAGCTGGTCCTTGTTAATTATGTATTTAAGGGTTGGATTAGTCTTTCACTGCTCCGGCTGTTACGCCGGCGGCAACGTATTTCTGCGCGAAAATCAGCAACAGTGCTGTTGGTACTGAGGCCAATACTGCGGTGGCCATCATTGGCCCCCATTCTTGGTTTTGCGAACCGATAAAGTCATATAGACCCATGGTGATTGGCCTCATCTTGCCGCCACCGGAATCGAGGGTCGAAGCAAACATGAAATCCGACCATGCCCAGAGGAAAGCGAACAGCGAAGTCGTGACAACGGTATTACGGGAGAGTGGAATCACGATTTTGGTAAAAACACCCCACTGCGATGCTCCGTCGATTTGCGCTGCCTCCACCAGCGAGCGTGGCATACCAGACATAAATCCCGTCATCAGAATCACCGCGAACGGTACCGACAAAGTGGAGTCGGCAACGATAAGTCCCGGAATACTGTCGAGAAGACCGATGTCATCGTAGATCTGGTAGAAGCCTAGAGACATAACGACCGCGGGAATCATCTGAGCAACAATCAACAGGAAGTTCATGGACTTTGAGCCTTTGAACTCCAAGAAAACAATGGCGTATGACGAAGGTAATGCAATTGCTAGAGTCAGGATCACGCATCCTATGGCAACTAGCAATGACGTTCCTAGGTAGGGGAGCTGTGAACTTAACGCAGAGGCATAATTGTCGAGCGTGAAATCTTTCGGGAACAGATCCCCTGAACGGATGGAGCGACGTTGCGTGAATGATATGTTGATCATCCAGTATACGGGGAAGAGCATAATCAGCGTCAAAATGATGCCTATAAGTGTTTTCCACCATGATGAACGATGTTTCATTTTAGTTACCTCTTCTCTTCATTCCGCTGGGCCCACAGGTAAATCAGAGCGAAAATCAGTGCTACGACAATGAGAATCGTGCCCACAACGGATGCTTCCGAATACCGGATGGTTGCTGATGTGCCCTTTCCGAAAGCCATCTCATAAGCCCAAGTTGCCAAGGTTCTCGAAGATCCAGTACCCTTGGTCATAATCCAGATGATGTCTACTGTTCGTAACGTGTAGACGAAACCTAGCAGGAGCGTGATCATCGATACCGGCTTGAGCAACGGGAAAGTAATCTTCCAGAAGCGCTGCCAAGCATTGCAGCCATCCAACGCGGCGGCTTCATACAAGTCGCCATTGATGTTTTGCAAGCCCGAATACAGAATTACGAGGTTGAAAGGAATACCAAGCCAAATATTGGCAATGATAACCGCCCACAAGGAATGATCGGCTTGCAGCCACCAAACCGGGTCCAAACCAAATAGTTTGAGGAAATTATTAATAACACCGCTGTCGGCGTCCATCATCCATTGCCAGATCGTACCGGAAATCATTGGCGGAAGTAGCCATGGTACAAGGAATGCGCCGCGCAAAGCCGCGGAAAGTTTGAAATTCTGATTGAAGAAAACCGCCAATGCCAAGCCGATAGAGTATTGGAAAACGATAGAAGCGAAGACGAAAATCAAAGTCTGTCCGAGAATGGTCCAGAACTGTTGATTGCTTAATATTTCCTTATAGATATCGAATCCAGACCAAGGGGCATCGCCGGTCACAAAAGTGCGACGTGTGTAGCGGTGCATACTCATGGAAATATTCTGAATCAGAGGCCAAACGTAGAAGATAAGCATGTAAATAATCAGCGGGGCCGCGAAACCAATGGCGGCCAATGTGGTTGGCTTGATTCGCCTTGGTTTATCTGCGGTGATTGTTTGAGACATAGTTCACCTGCCTGTTGATGGAAAAGATGGAATGGGGCGTCTGAATATCGCAATGAATGGCGGGCAGATGCCCCGGAAAAATATGAGACCGCGAATCAGCCCTTATTCAAGGCAGCCTGTAGATCTTCAGAAAGCTGTGCAGAAATGTCTTCGTATTCCAGACCAACGTCAGTGGTACGGCCTTCAGCATTTTCTACGGCGTCAACCCAAGGTGCCCAGGCACTGTTCTCTTCCACCTGCTGCTTGCGGACGTCACTTTTGGCGGCAAGATAAACCATCTCATCATTGGTCTTCTTGAGATTATCTCCGTCAATGAGGCACTGAATGACCTCCGCGGTTGCCTTCATCTTGTCACTGTCTTTGGTTTTCTGGGCTGGAATGGTAATGAACTCGCCACCGCTTGGAACCGGGGCTACTCCGCCATCTTTGGCTGGAATGGAAATCATCTTGTAGCCTTTCTCGGTGGCCGACTCCATCTGCCATGAACCATTTTCAGAGAAGCCGTAATCGCCGCCAAGGAACAGATCCCACGCAGCAGATTGGTTGTCCGTTGCGACCGATTTCGGAGCCCAACCTTTTTGGACCCAGCCGGATACCAGATCAAGCGCATCCTGCTCGGCACTGGAACCTGAAGCGTCCTTCAATTGACCGCCGGCTCCCCAGAACCAGGGAAGGAACTGGAATGTTCCTTCTTCGCCGGAAATGCCGGAGAACGTGATGCCCTTATATCCTGCGTTTACTACTTTTTCGATGGCACTGTTGAGCGAATCCCAATCGGTAATCGATTCCGGGTCGACGCCAGCCTTATTGAGGACATCGGGGTTGTAATACAAGCCCAATGCGTTAGTGCCGTAAGAAACCCCATATTGTACGCCGTCGATGATGCCGGGACCTTCGATATTCTTGTCGAATCCTGAAACGTCGACTCCCGCTGCCTCGATATCCGTAACAAGTCCTGCGTCGACAGCGGTAGGCATCTTTGGGTTATCGATCAGGGCGATCTGGGGTGCGTTGCCGGCCTTGACAGCTGTTGTGAGATTGTTTAATAGGTCTGACTGCGCATAGCCGATGCGTTTTACGTTATATCCCTCAGGAGCACAATTGGTACGTATTTCGCCCATGTGCTGCTATCGTTCTTCTGAGGGTATGGGTCCCAGAATTCGATTGTTTTGGAATCTTGACTCGAGTTGCTACCGCAAGCGGCGAGACTGACTGCCGCGGCACTTGCGGCGATTAAAGCTATCACGCGCTTCATATTTGAACCGATCATTTGGTATTTCCTTTCATTAACAGCGCACCTATGCGCTGAATGATTAATTTATTGCGTTTGGGAAGTTTTAATCCCAAACTGTTGAACCGGTTAAACAAGTTAAATAATAAACCCTGATCTTTGAAAAGTCAAATCGACGAACTTAACTAATGTAGAATCTCGTGGTTGTTTTCTGCGCGTAATCTACGTAGCTGCGATGTTACTCGGGCTCTTGGGTTAGTGGATAATCAAGATAGCGGGTGACCGTCGGGGCTTTCGGATTGTTTATTCGACGCAAAAGGGCTCCCACGGCGGCTTCTGATAGTTGTGCAATGTCCGGACGCACTGCGGAGAACGATATCTTCATTGATGTTGCTAGCTGTTTCGGGAAAACGGTTACGACCTGCAAGTTATCCGGTGTTCGGACTGTCTCTT
>ENA-OYAW01000527-OYAW01000527.1-human-gut-metagenome-genome-assembly--contig:-NODE-527-length-8790-cov-3.755352_pt1 | contig 8790 bp, 7 predicted proteins | sample MGYA00244521_ERZ652827 | MGnify/ENA primary metagenome ERZ652827 (study PRJEB26926, sample SAMN06164398) | human gut metagenome | biome: ENVO:00009003; feature: ENVO:2100002; material: ENVO:00002003... | reverse complement strand
GGCAGCGTCAGATGTGTATAAGAGACAGGCGGGACTGGTGTACGCACAAAAGGAAACAAAAGTAGCTTTGAATAATCTTCATTCAGTGATAAGTGATCCGCATCAGTTGAAAAATTACGTTCCGGCACGTGAAAACGAACTTAATATTATGACATTGCACAAATCAAAAGGATTGGAATTTAATATTGTTTTTCATATGGATATGTATAAATGGATAATTCCTAACGAGTTTGGCGATGAGTCGTCGGTTCAACAAGATTTGAATTTGCATTATGTAGGACTGACAAGAGCAAAAGACGCCTGCTATATTATGAATGGCACCGCGCGTTTTAGAAATAAGAAAAATGATTATATTTTTGCAGAGCCATCTTTATTTCTTAGTAAACCAGGACTTGCGGAAAGAAGAAAGGATGTCCGGTGGGAAATGTGATATTATGAACAAAACTGTATGAAGGCTATGCTATAAGTATGACGTATAATTTACATGATGGGGAAGAAAACAACGACCTCATAGTTGAGAGGATTCGTAAATCTTCTCGGCTATGAGGGCGTTTCATTCTGTAGGAATGTGAGAGTTATAGGCTGAGGGTTTCTACCCATGCAGACAAATCTGCCTTGCTGGAATAGGAGTTGAACACCTTACCATGCAGTAACTTTGCACCAGTGCAGCTCGGCGCAAGTTTTTCATTGGTTTTGCCCATGCCGCTGCCGCCGGAGGTGGCAAAGGGGATGATGGTCTTACCTTTTAAGTTGTAGCTTTCCAGAAATGTATTGATGATGGTGGGAGCAACATACCACCAGATAGGAAAGCCGACAAAGATGGTGTCATACTCGTCCATGTTATCACGTTTGGCGGCGATGGCAGGGCGAGAGTTCGGATTGCTCATTTCGATGGTGCTGCGGGATTTCTTGTCCATCCAGTTCAGATCGGCCTTGGTGTACGGAACTTCCGGCTGAATCTCAAAAATGTCTGCACCGATAGCATCAGCAAGATTTTCAGCAACCTTTGCGGTAACGCCGCTGGCGGAGAAGTAAGCAACAAGTCGTTTGCTCATGACAAATGCACTTCCTTTGATTGATTTTCATGGTTTAAGTATAGCACGTTGAATAGGGAGCATCAAGTAAGGCTGAGTGGACGAATGTGCTAATATTGCAAATGAAATAAGCACAAAAGAAAGTTTACGTTGACTTTCGTGCTTATTTGGAATACAATATAAGCACGAAGGTGAGGTGACGCTTATGATGAACATGAACAATTTGGCTCAAACACATGAGATTTTAACACCGCAGCTTGCAACGAAGGTAGGTTTAACGAAATTTGAGTTTTATAAATATGTAAAGGCCAATGAATACGAGCAAGTCGGACATGGCGTATACGCAGCAAAAGATACTTGGATTGACGAATTAGAAATGCTGCACCGCCGCTGCCCGATGGGAGTGTTTTCTCATGATGAAGCGTTCTATTATTATGGGCTGACAGATCGGGAACCGCTTGTTCATACACTCACGATTTATAGTGGATATAATGTTCACCGCTTGAAAGAGGATGGCTATAAGGTTTATACAGTAAAAAAGGAACTTCTTGACGTTGGCAAGCAAATCGTAAAAAGCAATCAGGGAAATGAAATTCCTATGTACGATCTGGAACGGACAATTTGCGACTTGGTGCGGAGTAGAAGTTCTATAGAAGTACAGGATTTCAATGCAGTATTAAAAGCGTATGTCGGGAGAAAAGATAAGGACCTTAATAAACTGATGAAGTATGCAAAGCTATTTCGAGTGGATAAGATCATCCGAAATTATATGGAGGTACTACTGTAAATGGGATTTACACCTGAACAGATAAAAGGGCGTATCAAGAGCGTTGCAAAACAGAACAATGCAGACGCAAGGACACTCATGCGAATCTATATGATGGAGCGTTTTCTGGAAAGACTGGCACAATCAGAATATCGGGATAACTTCATTATCAAAGGCGGAATATTAGTTACGGCAATGATTGGTGTTGCGCACCGTTCCACGATGGACATAGACACCAGCATGAAGAATCTAAATCTGTCTGCGGAGGATGCCTTGCGAGTTGTCAATCAGGTCAAAGACATTGACCTTGACGATGGTGTATCCTTTGAGGTTAAAGATGTTTCCAATATCATGGATGAAATGGAGTATCCGGGAATCTGTTATTTTACGTTCTATAGGAAGAAGAAAATAACAATTAAAACGCTGCTCTTGTTTGTTCCGTTAGTTGTGACATTAGCGTGGAATCAAATTTACTACTATTTCTTTTCATCTGTTCAAGGGGACTCCGCAAGATATCAATTGTTGATCAATTCTTTCAAAGTAATAAAAGACCATTTCCCTATAGGCTCCGGCTTTGGAACTTATGCCTCCTACTATTCAGGTAAGTACTATTCACCGATTTATTCTTCTTATGGTTTGACCGGAATATATGGATTGACAAGAGACAACACCTCTTTTATAAGTGATTCGTTTTGGCCAATGGTATTTGCTCAAACGGGGCTTATTGGGACAGTTACGTTTGGTTGCGCATTGCTAAGATTGTTCAAACAAATTCAGAAGATTCGAATAACTAGTATGGCTTTTTATGCATCTGCAATAAGCGTGTTGAGCTATCTATTGATTGCGTCAACAGCCGAGTCAGCTTTTGTGCATCCAGTAGCAATACCAATTGCGCTTTGGCTAGGAGTTATTATGAATCAAGATACGTTTGACGTTGAAGGAGGAAATCATCCAAACAGATAACGGTGTTGATAATTCAACTTCTATTTTCTGAGGGGAACTGGGCTCAAAGATTTCAATCAATCACTGAAAGTTTAAATCTGCAAAGACATTGATTGAATCGTTGTAGATATAGAAAATGAAAAGATACAAATGATTCCATCGAGAAATGTGACTCTGACATGCTTTAAAATGTATGCACCTGTTTATTAGTGAAAACATGTTGTTTTTAATCTGACAATCTGATCTTATATAATGCCATGATTGCATAAAGCAGCATTCTAGAATCAATGCGCTTCTTAAAGAGCTTTAATAGATTACATCATTAATGTATTAGGAGCGTTATAAGGTGATGAAAATACATATAAAAAGCGTGTTCGTTAGAGTGGCATTTGACAGTATGCTCTTATCAATAATTTGCAAAATGCTCTATCAAATAAATCAAAACAATGTTTTCAGGATGTTTGGATATGGTTTGCAAATGTTAGTTCTTGCATGCTGTGTAGTGCAAGAATTAATAACATTTAAAAGAAAATCATTTGATTTTACGGTTGCTATTCTATTGCTTTTGATTTCCTTTGAAAGTTTGGTTGCAATATCAACACATTCTGTATATATGCCATATGCACCTGTCGATATACTGATATGGCCAATAAGTGTTATTGTGTACTATAACTATTCATATTATTATGACATTACTAAAATTGCGCAAAATAAAGCGATCTGGTTCTTTTTTGCGATGTGCGCCATGAAATTTAGTGTAATTGTTCCGGTATATAATGCCGAAAACTATCTTCACAAACTTGTGGAGTCGGTTCTGCAGCAAACCTACAAGGACTATGAACTGATTCTAGTCGATGATGGTTCTACAGATGGCAGCTATGCACTAATGAAACAGTATGCAAAGCGCTACGACCAGATCAAAGCCTATACCAAAGAAAATACCGGTCCCGGAATGACACGCAAATTTGGATTTGAAAAAGCCACAGGAGATTTACTTTTCTTTGTTGATAGTGATGATTGGATTACAGCGGCTACATCTCTAGAGGAAATCTGTTCAATTTTTATAGAGCAACCCCAAATTGATATTCTTTTTTTTGACCGTGAAGATATTGTTGGAAATGAGAAAAGTATTATACCCGGTTTTCGGAACACAGCAAAGGGATTATACCCAATAGAACAATTGAATGAAGATATAAGACCTGGTTTGGGGGCGAAAATCTTCAAACGAGAATTGATGAGTAAGGATATGTTTTTTGAATCGGACGTATTCGAAGATCTGTATACATCCTTTGCATATTTGGAGAAGTGCTCCTTCTTTTACTATCAACCGGCATCTTTTTATACGATCTATCATGATAAAGTCTCAAACTCATTGTCATCTAACGAAGATTCTGGGATGTTTTTGAGATCGTTAAAAATGATATTAAAAATTTATGAAGGGACCCCCAAAAAGAGTTTGCGATATAGTTTGGAACTTAAAATGGCCACGCTGTATACCTCGTATTGGCGTTATAAGATTAAAAGAAAGACGAATTATGCTTCCCAGGAAATAAAAAAGGAGGTTCGAAAAATTGTTTCAATACTAAACGAAGAACAAGTCATGATCAAACCCAAAAACAAGGTTGTCTTAAAATGCGCAATTTACAAATTCCTGTTGATTTTAGGCGCATGTGATATTTTGTGATAGATTATAGAGGCGAATGAAGTACATGAAAAAAACGGCAGCGATTATTTCACTGTACGGCAATTCTAATTATGGAAATAAACTGCAGAACTATGCCGTCCAAGAGATTTTAAGACGTGAAGGAATAGATTCCGTTAATATCATAAACGTTCCTTGTCTTAACAATAAAAATCGAGATATATCGGCTGTTCTAAAGTTCTATTTGAAAGGAATTGTCCAGTCTATTATTAAAGGAGATCGAATTAAAGACTGTGTTGATCCGAATGACCCAAAACAAAGAAAAGAGAACTTTTTGAGGTTTAACGAACAGATTGTTAATTCAAAGCATTTTTTCTCCTTCAATAGATTGTCGGAATTTAAAGATTACGACTATTATTTTGTGGGATCGGACCAAATATGGAATCCTCAGTATGGTGGATTAAGTGACTTGGATTTATTAACTTTCACGCAAAAGAAAAAGATCGCAATAAGTGCATCTTTTGGTATAGAGAAGCTTCCTTCCTCTTGCGAGACAAAAGTGAAGCAGTGTCTTTCTACATTTGATGCTATTTCTGTACGAGAAGAAGCTGCAAAACGTATTGTAGAAGAAAATACTGGTAGAACGGATGTAGAGGTTTTAATTGACCCAACGATGATGCTCTGTCCAGAAGATTGGGATCGTGTAATCAAAAAACCAAAAGATCTGACAAATAAACGGTATGTAGTCTGCTATTTTTTGGGAACTCTCACTGATGAGTATAGGACTGCGATTTCACAGTTGGCAGAAAGGGAAGAGTGTACAATTGTTGACCTTTCGAACGCAGAAAGTCCATATTACTGTTGCGGGCCATCGGAGTTTGTGTATTTGATTAAAAATGCAGTATATGTTTGTACGGATTCCTTTCATGCCTCAGTCTTTTCCATTTTATATAACAGACCGTTCGTGGTTTTTAATAGAAACGGTAAGCATAACACAATGGGAAGTCGAATACAAACACTGTTAAGTACATTCCATTTGGAAGATGCGAGATTTACAGGAATTATAGATGAAAGTTACATTTGCCGGGACTATAAAGAGGTAAATCAAATTGTGGAAAACGAACGCCAAAAGGCTTTGCGATTTATCCGAAAAGCGTTGCGATAGTATGGGAGACAAAATGAAAGAAAGTAACTATAAAAAACTGGTTTATAATACCGCTATCTTCGCAATCGGTAACTTTGGAAGCAAAGTTCTTACATTTCTGATTGTGCCGTTGTACACTTATGTGTTAACAACAGCGGAGTATGGTGTTATTGATTTGTTTATTACGTCTTTGGGTATGGTAATACCGTTTTCAACAATGATGGTAAATGAGGCTCTGATTCGCTACGTTCTCGGTAAAGAGCTTACTCCGAAAGAAGCGGCAAGCAATTGTTTTGCTGTATTTTTATTTGGTGCAGCGATTTCTGTTTTGTTTACACCGTTGTACAAGGTTGCTTTTGATTTTGATGAGTACATTTGGATTTTTGTAGCGTTGTTGGTGCTAAGAACTTTTAATCAGGTTTTCAGCGAATACTTTCGTGCAGTGAACCAAAATGTGAAGTTCACTATTTTTGGTTTGATAACAACAGCTACAATTTTAGGATTCAATGTGGTATTCCTGCTCTTCTTGAAATTGGGAATTAGAGGTTACTTGTATGCAACACTGCTGTCTGCAGCAGTTGGAACACTATATATTCTTATTTTTAGTGATTTCTTTCAGGTGGTGTCCTTAAAATGTATTGATAAAAATACAATAAGGATGTTATTGAAATATAGTGTACCGCTAATCCCGAACAGTTTGATGTGGTGGATAATGTCTGCCGGTGATAAATACATTATTAATTATTTCTTGGGCGACGGCGCAAACGGATTGTATTCTCTTTCTTCAAAGGTACCTCAAATAATTAATATGATTTATTCACTGTTTATACAGGCTTGGCAGATGTCAGCTATTGAAGTAAGTGAAAGTAAAGATAAGACGTCGTTCTATCATAATGTATTCCATGTAACGTCTTTTGTAATGGGCGTAGTCACCTGTGGTATTATAATGGTTGTTAAACCGTTGTATCTGGGAATTATGAGTGCGAGTTTTGCAGAAGCGTGGAAATATGTTCCACTCTTGTCCGTTGCAACCATCATCAGCTGCTATGCGTCTTATTTTAGTGTTGTATATACTGTTGGTGCGAAAACAAAAAAAGTTTTTCTGACAACTGCTTTGGGGGCTATTGTTAATCTAGGAACGAATTTGATCTTAGTACAACCATTTGGTATGCAGGGCATTGCAATGGGAACCTGCCTTGGATACATTGCGGTTTTAATCGTTCGAGTTCGCGATATGTGGGTTGAAATGGGAATTCGTTTTGATTTCAAACGAAATATTTTGACATTTATCGTTCTGTTTATACAGTCTGCGGTGGTAATTTATTTTGGAGGAGTCCTATCCGTTGTGATCAGCTGTGCAGGGATACTTTTTATCGCCTTACTATATAGAAAAGAAATGGTAACTATTATAAATAAGTTAATAAAGAAGCAGTGATTTCTGCTATATGGGTGAATTGTATGAAATTTTATAAAAGAGTTTTTGTTAAAATGGCAGAATGGCTGCCGGATGACGTATACTTGAAATTAGTGTATTATGCCAAATTCCACCGGAGGTTAAATCTGAAATGCCCGGTGACATATACAGAAAAATTAAATTGGCTGAAATTACATGACCGCAAAATGAAGTACCATGAAATAGTTGATAAATATGAAGCAAAGAATTATGTGGCTCAAATATTAGGGGACAGATATATTATTCCAACATATGGAGTATGGGAGAGGTTTGAAGATATCGATTTTTCAACTTTACCGCAAAAATTTGCTATAAAAACAACGCACGATTCTTGCCATTATGCATTAGTGCATAATAAAAATGAAATGAATATAAATGATATTCGAAAAACAATTGAAGATGGTTTAAAGAAGAACCACTACTACATGTGTCGGGAATGGCCGTATAAGGATCTTAGACCTCGCATAATAGCCGAAGAACTAATTAGTGACAATCCGCCGGATGATTATAAATTCTTTATGTTTCATGGCAAAATGGATAGCGTTATGGTATGCACAGAACGTGCAACAGGGCATCCGAAATTTAGATTTTATGATCAAGATTGGAATAGACTTTACTACCAGAAAACCGACCGCGAACCTGCAACAGATGTAAAAATGCCTGCCAATTTTTTAGAAATGATTAAGGTTGCAGAAACGTTGTCAACCGGATTTGTTCATGTAAGGGTGGATTTATATAATGTCAATGAGCATGTGTATTTTGGAGAGTTGACATTATATGATAATGGCGGTTTTGATTTGGATATTACATATGAGACAGATTTGCTGTGGGGAAGAAAAATGGATTTGAGTTGTGTGTCAGATAATTATGCGTCCAATAAAGACAAAGGTGTTGAATAAAAAGCATGGAGACCTTTATGCAGAAATCGTATGCAGCATACTCTACAGAAGATAGTATTAGACTGCAAAGCTCATCCGGCGGCTTTTTTTCATTGTGTTCGGAATATGTATTGCAGAAGGGTGGTGTAATTTACGGAGTAACAATGTCCAAGGACTGTTATACAGCAGAGTATATCAGAGTTGATAGTGCTAATGATCTTAAAAAACTTTGCGGTTCAAAATATTTGCAAGCGAATTTAGGGCGAACGTTTCAAAGTGTAAAGAAAGATTTGGAAAATGACCACGTGGTTCTTTTTTCTGGAACAGGTTGCTATGTAAATGGATTGGAAACTTTTTTGAGCAAAAAATATGACAATCTAATTTGTATAGATGTGGTTTGTCATGGTGTGCCATCACCGAAACTTTGGAGAGAATATGCGAAGTTTCAAGAAAGCAAACATGGTAAACTGGAACAGATAAATTTCAGGGCAAAAGAGGAGGGTTGGAAAAAATTTGGGATGAAGGAGAATCATCTCTATATTCCTAGAGAAAAAGATCCGTTCATGAATATGTTTCTGGATGACTTTTGCCTGAGACCGTCTTGCTATAAATGTCGCGCAAAAAAGTACAGGTTGTCAGATATTAGCATTGCCGATTTCTGGGGAATTGAGAAGGTGACCCCAGAAATGAACGACGGGATGGGTACGAGCCTGATAATTGTAAGAACTGAAAAGGGACAAAAACTTTTTGATAGTATAAAGGAAAAATTGAACTGGAAAGAGGTTGACTATAACGAGGCGATTCGAGAAAATCCAGCTGAGTATCGTTCTGCTATAAGACCGCTTCAAAGAGATACGTTTTTTTCTGATCTGCAATCGCGTTCTTTTAACTTCATGATAAGGAAGTATGCACCAGACACAAAGAAAATACG
>ENA-OYAW01000521-OYAW01000521.1-human-gut-metagenome-genome-assembly--contig:-NODE-521-length-8829-cov-10.413608_pt1 | contig 8829 bp, 4 predicted proteins | sample MGYA00244521_ERZ652827 | MGnify/ENA primary metagenome ERZ652827 (study PRJEB26926, sample SAMN06164398) | human gut metagenome | biome: ENVO:00009003; feature: ENVO:2100002; material: ENVO:00002003... | reverse complement strand
GGATTCGAACCTTGAAATGACGGAGTCAGAGTCCGTTGCCTTACCATTTGGCGATGGGCCAATGTGTTGTCTCAACAAATGATATTATACACATGTGATTATATAGTGTCAAGCATTTTTTTATTTTAATTGAATGTTGAAGAATGAACAGATAACTGCCATTACTCCTGCTATTCCTGCAAGCACATACATAACCACTGACATGTAATCACCGGTCTTTGGCTTTGGCGGAGCAATCATTGTAATGGTCTGAGCTGCATCGTTGATGTCGTTGTGTGATGCAATGGCATAAGCGCCATCTGCAGTCACAACATCAAGCTGCTCAAATACTACAAGCTGCTTTCCTGTCATGCCTTTTCCGTTGAATCTGAATGTCACGTCAACTACGCCCTCTGTACCTGCCGCTGTAAACTCAGTTACTGCAGTAACTTCCTTTCCGTCAATCACAAGTGCTTTTCCTGTAGCCTTGTCCATGAGCTTTCCTGTCACTCTGTAGGTCTGTCCCTGTACCAGATTCTGGTACGCAACTGAATCTACAATAGTAACGCTGCTGTCAGCTGTTGAGTTGTGATCCTTTCGCTCACCATCGATGGCTGTTGTTCCAATCTTCGGAACATAAAGTGTCTGTGCCTCGTCTGTAATGTCTGCATGTGTCGCAATGAGATTATTCTCATAGTAGACATCCTCAAACATAACAATTGTTCTTCCTGCAAGAAGGCTCGCATCAAATGTAAATACCACATCCACTTTGCCTGTTGCTTCCTTCGCAACAAACTCTGCCTCTGCCGTAACATTGTTTCCGTTTGCAATAACCGGTGCTCCGTTTGACTTGTCTACTGCAGTTCCGACTACCTTATACTTCTTTCCTGGTACCAGATTCCGGTACGATACAGTATCGACTATCTTTGCACTCTTCTCAGCATAAAACATGCTGGTGCCTGACTTTGCATCCTTTGCTGTAGTCTTAATTTGTGGCACGCAGATGGTCTGGTTCTCATCACTGTAATCTTCATGTACCGCAATGAGCACCTCTTTAACTTCACTGTTGTCGGCTGGATTGTTATTTTCATTATCTACCTCGACCTTATTTGATGTGTTATCTGTTTTATTCTGTGTGTTTTCTGACTCAGATGCATGCTGTGTATCATCAGGATTTGCATCAGCATTATCCGCATTTTTTACGAGATAAAGCTTCTCAAACAGCACCATTGTCTTTCCTGCAAATTCCTTTGCACTGAATGTAAACTCAACATCCACAGTGCCGTCTGCTGTTTCAGGTGTGAATAAAGCCTCGGCCGTGATATCCCTGCCGCCATTCTGCAATGGCTTTTTAGTGTCCTTATCCATTACTGTTCCTGCTACCCTGTATGTAATGCCAGGGATAAGGTTTTTATATGTTACTGTATCTTTTACTTTTACATCATCCCCTGCATTTGACAGATGAATGCCTGTCACCTCATCAAGAGCCTCTGTTGCAATGGCTGGCACGTAAATGGTCTGTGCCTCGTCATTTATGTCAGCATGTACTCCAACAAGCTTGTCCTCATAACGGATTTCCTCAAACATTACAATGGTCTTTCCGGCTAAATTACTTCCGTCAAAGATGAAATCAACATCCACTTTTCCGTCTGCTGTCTCAGGTGTTATCTCAGCTTCTGAAGTTACTGCTTTTCCGTCTGCATCCTTAATCACCTTTCCGGTTTTCTTATCCACCGCTGTTCCTGTGACCTTATATGTCTTTCCAGGAATGAGATTTGTGTACTCGACAGTATCCGTGATTTTGATATCCTTCTCAGCATATGTGAGCTTCGTCTCTGTCTTTGTGTCTGTCGCTGATGTCTTTACTGATGGAACATAGATAATCTGTGCTTCATCGGAAATATCAGCATGCACGCCAACGAGCTTATTGTTGTAGTAGATGTTTTCATACATTACTACAGTCTTTCCTGCAAGTGTGCTTCCGTCAAATACAAACTCAACATCGACTGTACCATTTGCTTTTTCTGCCTTAAACGATGCCTTTGCGGTTACATCTTTTCCTGCATCGTCCTTTAATGGCTCGCCTGTTGTCTTGTCTATTGCAGTTCCTGTGACTGTGTATTTCTCACCCGGTACCAGATTCCGGTACGCTACTGTATCAGTGATGTGTATATCCTTCTCTGCAAGTGTGAGCTTTGTTGCTGTCTTATCATCAATGGCTGTTGTCTTTACAGATGGGATATAAATTGTCTGTCCCTTGTCATTGATATCCTCATGGGCTGCAATCTCTGCTTTTCCATAGAACATCTTTTCAAATACAACCACAGTTGTATCATCAAGACCATTTGCATTGAAATGGAAATCTACTGTTGTTTCTCCGTCAGCTGTATCCGGTGTGAAATCAGCTGATGATGTAACGGCCTTGCCATTTACTGTCACAGCCTTGCCGGTACGCTGATCCATGAGTGTTCCGGAAATGGTGTATGTCTTTCCCGGTACCAGATTCCGGTACGCTACTGTATCAGTAAGAGTCACGTCACTGCCTGCCAGTGACATGTGCGAGTCAGTGTCCTTATCCTTAACGCTTGTAAAAATGAGTGGAATGTGGACTGTCTGTGCCTCATCATCAATGTCTGCATGTACTGCAATAAGCTTGTCAGTGTAGTAGACATTCTCGAAGAATACCACTGAACGTCCGGCCATGGCTGTTCCGTCAAATGTAAACTTCACATCCACACTGCCGTCTGCTGATGCTGCAGTAAACTTAGCTGTCGATACAAGCTCGTTTCCGTCTGCGTCTGTAAGAGGCTCTCCGGTTTCCTTGTCTAAGGCTTTTCCCCTGACTGTGTATTCCTTGCCCGGTACCAGATTCCGGTACGCTACTGTATCTGTGACAGATACTTCCTTCTTTGCCTCGCTCACGTTAATCTTTGAGCTGTCATCTGTTGCAGTAGTCTGTGCTGCTGGAATGTGGATTGTCTGGCCCTCATCATTAATGTCCTTATGCTCTGCAACCTCCACATCCTCAAGTGTAAGTGTTTCATAAACTACAAAGCTCTTTCCTGCGAGTCCGGTTGTATCAAACTCAAACTTGAGCTTCTTTGTGCCTGATGCACGTCCTGCCGTGAAAGCCATCTCCTGTGTGACAGGCTCTCCGTCAACAAGCAGCTCTTTTCCTGTTTCTTTGTCCATGAGCACACCGCTTAATGTGTATGTCTCACCCTTTAAGAGGTTAGTGTATGTGACCGTATCGGTTATAACAGCCCTGCTGTCTGCAAGTGTAAGGTGATCAGCTGTCTCACTGTCTGTGGCAGTGGTGTGGATTTCAGGGAAATAAATAGTCTGGTCTTTATTCTCCATATCCTCCTCTGTGGCTGCAACGTAATCGCCATATGTGAGCTTCTCGCATACAACTACTGTCTTTCCGCCAAGTGCAGATGAATCAAAGTTAAAGTGCATGTCGAGCACCTTCTTTGTTCCATCAGATGTAAATGTCTGTGAAGCTGTCACCGGATTTCCATTTACCATGACTGCTTCACCTGTGTCCTTGTCCATGAGTGTGCCGGTAATTGTGTAATCCCTGCCTGCCATGGTGTCTGTGATTGTTACTTTGTCAAGGATGTCTGTATCTGCCGATGGCTTGATAATCTGGTACTGTGTCTTTGCATCAGATGCCTGTGTTGTGATTACAGGTGTTGGCTCTGAATGGTTCTCGATTGTACCTATATCAACTGTAACCTTGTCTCTTCTGATAGAGAACTCGCCCTTATAGAGGATTTTGCCCCTGTTGTTGTCACAGGAAAGTTCCTCAAGTGTGTAATCACCATAAGGCATTGCTCCAAGAGAATCATCAACAGCAGCTTTTCCGTCTCCTGTAGAGAACCACAGTCCGTCATATGCTCCGCCGCCGTTTGTGTTCTTTGAGTGTGCGTTCCAGCTGCTTTCTGAGCTGTAGTAACCATTCTCATCAGTCTTAATTATGTGGCTCTCGCCTGTAGCTTTGTTTGTTACCCTGAATGGAATGTCACCCATTCTGTTCTGGTTGTCTGTGTCAATCTTAGTAAGCTTGAAATCACCACGCTTGATTTTATCGGCAACAGAAAATTCATTGCCACCATTAAGACGTGCAAGGTTACCATTCTGTGTAATCTGTGTCACATACTTTCCTGTAACCTTTGTGCTACTTCCTGAAGCCTGCAATGTTGCTCCATCAAGCTTATAGCCTTCAGGTGCCTTTGTCTCTTCGATTGAGAGTGTTCCGAGTGGTAAAACGGCTGTTCCAGACGCATTAGTATAAAAATCATCTCCTGATACTTTATATTCATTTGCTAATCTAGTTATATATGCTGTCTTATCGCCACTGGTTATTTTTTTCGTCTTAATAACCCATGTACGTGTGGCATTTGCCGGGAGATTTCCTGCATCATAGAATCCTGCATAGAACTTAACCGTGAACTCTGCTCCCTCAAGGCTTGCTCCACCCTGTGCAGCCTCTCCAGTAGCACTGTCTATCTTTGTTAATGTAATAGCCACAGGATCGTTTGTAGGTGTATCTGATACGCTTATCGCTGTATTCTGTCCGTCTGTTACAGTAAATGACTGTACCGAACTATCAAGTGCATATCCTGCTGGAGCTGTAAGCTCCTTGTAGTAGTATGTTCCGGCATTCAGTGAAACAGCAGCTGCATTGCCGCCTGCATCCGTTGTCAATGTAGTAACCTGAGCTGAACAGCCTGCATCAGAATAAATTCCGTATACAGCTCCTGCAAGTGAATAACATGAGTTTCCTGATGTGATTCCTGTGTTAGCTGACGTCTTGCTTAATGAAACTGTACCTGTCGGTGTGTACTCATAACCAAGAATGTTCTGTGTCGCACTTCCTGTGGAAAGTATATATACCTTAAATGATGCAGGTGCTGTCGCCCAGCAGAGGATTGGTAATGTAGCCTGCCCATTTACCAGATCACCATTGGCATTATATCCAAGTACGTTCTGGTATGCCCAGTTCTTAAATGAACTGTTACATCCATGCATAGAACCTACTTCATCGTATGACACCAAAAAAGACAACATTATGTGACTTAATGCAATGTACTTGTCGTCATCCATTGCGCTGCCGTCATACCATGTAGATGGGAAATAGCTTGCATTAAAGCCCGGTGCTCCCCAGCAGTAATACGCAAGATTGCGACTCTGTACTGCCTGCGTTTCGTCTCCGGCATTGCTTACATAATTCTCTACATCATAGTGCTTTTCATATGTTCCGGACTGCGGAGTCTTTTTAGACGGCTGTACACAATAAGCATAATTGCCACCTGCATACATCTTGCGTGTTTCGTATCCGGCATACTTGGCAGATTCACTTGATACCGTCAGTTCGACCGTATCACCGGCCGCCTTTACCGGCACTGTTCCCATACCGGTTGTGATGATTGTTGGCACAGATAAGATAACTGCCATGGCCAGTGCCAACACTCTTTTAAATTTTTTCATGCGATTTGTCTCCTTAATTTATTTGCACTAAAAAAGGACTGACCGCTATGGTCAATCCCTGCTGTTATGGAGGTCCCCTCTGCATGATGTCTGTTCGTGATATAAGTTTTTTCATCATGTTCTCCTGTCATGTTATTCATTTGGCTTACAATTTGTAACAAAAAAGGAACTGCACGAGACCTCTGTACAATTCCTTTATCATCAATTATATATTAAACTATCATCAAAAAGATATCTACCACCACTTACTACCACCCTATTTTGTGGCACCGCATCCGCTGCATCTTTTGCCATAGACATTCTCCGTATATGCTGCCTGATCTACCACGTAAACCTGCTCTGTTACTGCATCATGGTGTATGGTTCCGACCTGTACCGGGATACAGCTGTAACTTCCATCACATTCAAATGCATAATGATATGCTACCATATCAGTTTCATCATTATCTGTTCCTAAATCCTTGCCACATTTGTTACATACGTTATGTTCCTCATACTGCGGCTCATCGTATGCAGCCTTTACCACCTTTGTCTCATAGTGTCCCTGCTCCGGGTGGTTTATTGTATTGGCCACATACTTTACCCATGTATGGGTATGAGCAGCTGGCTTATTCGCTGTGCCTGATGAGCTGTCTGTACCTTTGCTGCCTGCGGCTGATGCCGGCTTTGTCTGATTTGATGCACCTGAAGACTGCGCGCTCTTTTTACCGCTGTCTGTTTTTGCAGTTGAAGCACCTGTACTTTGTGTGCTGTTGTGGTTCACGGCTGTGGAGGTACTATTCTTTGTACTGCTCTTGCTGTCTGAACCGTTCTTCTTTACTGTACTGTCAGTGTCTTTACTGTCAGCAGACGAAGATGCCGCAGCATCTGATGTATCTGATTTTGATGTACCGGAACCCGGTACGTTTTCACCATCATTTACTGTTGCAGTCATTTCTTCAGACTGCGTATCCCCTGCAGCTTCAGATACTCTTTCCGTGCTGTTCTGCATATCGGATACTGTTGCTTCCTGTGTATTGCTGCTCTTGTTTTCGGCTGATCCACACGAAGCTGCCGAAAATACAACCGTTATCGCAAGTATTGCTGTTATGATTTTTCTCTTCATGCTGTTACCTTCCTTTCTTACTGGTTCATCTCCTGATTATCAAAATCAAAATAAGGTTCCTCAAGCTCCGTATCATAATACTGATATGCTTCATTGAAAGTATCTTGAAAATCATTATCATGATTTCTGTAAATATCACCGCCGGTTAGAATAGCTACAAATATATTTTGTCTAATAACCCTTTGAACTACAGGTGCTATTAAAATAAATACTGTTGAAATAATAATCACAACAACCATCATAACCGCGCAGAATACCTTCTGAATAGTACGCAAAATCTTATTCTTCATTCCTTTTTGCCTCCAGTCTTTTTAATTCTACCATGTATGCAAGCATTCTTTTAGTGTATACAGGACACTCACGGTCACCGGATATCCAGTGCCTTAAGGTTCCCATTGGAATACCAAATGTCTCCGAAAATTCTTTCTGTGTCATTCCCAGGGATTTTATCAGTTCCTTGAAGGATACTTTTTCTTCCTGTGCAGACATAACACTCATTTCCCGGTCTGAATATATCATCCAGTCAGTCTTTTCATTTCCCATATAGATCCTCCCTTCACTTATAAAGTAATCCAATGGAGTGTTTTTGTCAAGTAAAAACATCCCATTGGATTGTTTTTGTGAGAGTTGCACAATAAATTGATGCTCTTTAACCGTGATCACAAAGTTGTATTTGTGCAATATTTATCTTTTTTCACAATTATATAATACCACTTAACAGATATGCTATCTACCTCCACTTACTACCGGTCTTTTGTCGGCCGGAATATCTCTGAATTTCCATAAATGAGACCTTTTATGATGATTTTGTAACTTTTAATGCACATCTGCCAAGCAACTAACTCTTAAAATTTTATTTAATGTGATTCTGCAGAATCCATATTCATATATGAAATTCACAAAATATTTCACTTAAAAAGAGAAATAAAAATCATACTCTCTTTGAACAAAAAAGAAGGAGGATATTCCCAATGATTAAAACAATAATACTTAAACTGCTTATCAGATTAACAGCAAACTTTTTGCTTCGCTTTTTGGTAAAAAAATACATATCTCGTATTTTCCGGCCGCATATGAACATTCTGTTAACATACAAGCATAATCACGTACATATCATCATTTACATTTTTTCATAGCACCAGGATCAGAGATTGAAAGACTGTAATACAGGTACTGGCTGCCTTGTCTAATAAGGCTTGTCTTTTCCCTTTTAATTCTTCTTTTTCATTAATGGGACTTGTAAGAGTTTCAGCTGGTTATATGATAATATGCGTCATTTAATCCGGAGCGCAGCTCCCGCAAGTCCCATATATGGGAAAAGATAAGAATTAATTCCAGTAAAAGAAAAGGTAAGATATAAGAATGTATATAAAAGAGTTTAAATATATGCCCTTTATGCCTTAAACACTGCATTTGAGCTTACCGGATGCCGGCATTCTTTTGGACTGGTATATGCCATATATATCTGCATTTATGGACTGGTTTTCCGGCATTTGACATATATGTCACTTTTTTTGGACTGCTTTAAAAATATATCCGTATTTTTGGACTGATATGTGCAGGACTGCAGTGCCATGCATGTCATCCGGTCTTTACGGAAATGTTTTTTATTCATTTTTGAAGTATTTTGTGGATTTTTCGCGTTTTGAAATGCAAATGTGCATGTTTATGTGAACGTTTACGAGGCCTGCGTCATCCGACCCAGGCTGTTTGCCATATTTATATTGTTGAATTGAGAAGCAGACTCTCCAGCTCTCCATAATCATTGTCACGCTGGCTGAAGCTGTTGAATCTGTTTGATTTGCTGTTTGATTTCACAGACTGTGTTTCCGGCACATCCTTTAAGCCTTCCAGAATGGCTTTTAAATGATGATGTACTGTCGGGGCAGACAGAGATCTGTCTCTCCATTTATGTCCGCTTATACTGTTATGTATTGCTGCTGAAAGGTATGTTTTTACATCGGCATGTTTTTTTGCAAATGCTGAAGCATACTGATACATAAGAAAAACTGTATCATCAAAGCCTGTTTTGTCATACTTGATGTTATCTCTGTTTAAATCCATTCTGACTGACTGCTCATTATACATGTCCTGGTCATATCTGTGGCCTTCCTGGCCTTTAGCGGGCTTTTTAAAACATATCCTTGATGTTATGCGGTAAAAACCATCCTTGATTCCTATGCTGAAAAATCCGCATACCTTGGACAGTGAATGTATATAGCCTCTGACTGTTCTGTCAGTTACCCCAAGCG
>ENA-OYAW01000512-OYAW01000512.1-human-gut-metagenome-genome-assembly--contig:-NODE-512-length-8933-cov-10.051025_pt1 | contig 8933 bp, 10 predicted proteins | sample MGYA00244521_ERZ652827 | MGnify/ENA primary metagenome ERZ652827 (study PRJEB26926, sample SAMN06164398) | human gut metagenome | biome: ENVO:00009003; feature: ENVO:2100002; material: ENVO:00002003... | reverse complement strand
CCTTAAGCGTGCTTTCTTTTGGAGCTTTTCTTTTCACGCAAAAGAAAAGCGGAATGGTAGGCATTTTATTATAGTGCATAAGTAGTTTACAGGCAACAAACTTATAAAATAATCTTTCTGCCATATTTTTGCTTACGCAATTAAAAGGCTTTCTCCATTATGTTCAAGCCGCCAAAAGGCTTGCCGTTTGGCTATTAAAATTTGCAATAGATTAAAGTTTTATGGGCGTTGCCCACACCCACAACCTTTGAAAAGGTTGACCAAACTTTTATATTCGTGACAGAAACATTGCTCTTTTCTGCCTCTGTTACCCGACCGAAAATAAGTTAATCCACACCCCTACATTCAAACAACTTCTCAAAATTTCCACAAAAAAACCGCCTGCAAAGCAGACGGTTATACTTAGAATTATAAATTGGCACCTATTCTTCTGAATCTTTCATAACGGGCATTTGTAAGTTCTTCGTCGGTAAGTGCAAGATTTTTTTCAAAAGTTCTCTGAATCAAGAGTTTTAGACTCTCAAACATAGCGGCATCCTCTGCCCTCGGCTCTCTGATAATACGCTCAATTACATGCAAGTCAAATAAATCCTGCGCAGTAAGTTTGAGTGCCTCTGCGGCCTGCGGAGCTTTGGAACTGTCTTTCCAAAGGATAGACGCACAACCCTCCGGAGAAATTGCGGAATAAACAGAATTTTCCATCATCCATACTTCATCTGCAACAGCAAGTGCAAGCGCACCGCCGCTGCCGCCCTCACCTACAACAATTGTAAGCACGGGTGTTTTTAAAGTCATCATCTCCATAAGGTTTTCGGCAATAGCCTGTCCCTGACCTCTTTCTTCCGCTCCGATTCCCGGGTAAGCACCGCTGGTATCTACAAAGCAAAGAACAGGACGGTGGAACTTTTCAGCCTGTTTCATAAGTCTTAGAGCTTTTCTGTAGCCCTCCGGATGAGCCTGTCCGAAATTGCGCTCCATACGCTCTTTTGTATTTCTGCCCTTTTCAATTCCGATTACGGTTACAGGCATATCGTGCAACATAGCAAGACCTGCCACAACTGCCTTATCGTCGGAATATCTCCTGTCGCCGTGCAGTTCAAAAAAGCTGTCGCCGAACATATGATTTATGTAATCAACAGTTGTAATTTTATTGGCATCTCTCGCCGCCATAACTTTATCATAAGCAGACATTATTCCGACACCTCCCCGTATCCGTGCATCTTAAGCAATTTTACAAGTGTAGCTTTCAGGTTGTTTCTGCTTACAACAGCGTCAACAAAACCTTTCTGCATTACAAACTCCGATGTCTGGAAATCCTTTGGGAGTTTCTGACGGAGAGTCTGCTCAATTACTCTCGGGCCTGCAAAAGCTACAAGAGTATCGGGCTCGGCAAGGATAATATCGCCCTCCATAGCAAAAGACGCAGTAACACCGCCTGTTGTAGGGTCGGTAAGAACTGTTATGTATAAAAGTCCGCTGTCGCTGTGGCGCTTAACCGCACCGGAAGTTTTCGCCATCTGCATAAGGGAAAGAATACCCTCCTGCATACGAGCGCCGCCCGATACAGTGCAAACTATAACCGGAAGTGCGTTTTCGGTAGCATATTCAAAAGCACGGGTGATTTTTTCACCTGTTACCGTACCCATACTGCCCATCATAAAATCGGAATCCATTGCGCAAAGCACTGCGTCAATACCGCCGATTTTACATTCACCGCACATTACGGATTCTTTTGAACCTGTGGCTCTTGCTTTTTCAAGCTTTTGGTCATAGCCTGGAAAATCGAGAATATTTTTGCTTGCCATATTGGCGTCATGCTCGCAAAAACTGCCGTCATCGGCAAGAAGTGCCACACGCTGTTTTGCATTCATTCTGAAATGATGACCGCACTTTGTGCAGACACGGAAATTTTCTTCCATATCTGTTGTAAGGAGCATAGTGCCGCACTTAGGGCATTTTGTCCACATTTCCTCGGGAACAAACGGTACATTGGTCTGCTCCTCGGGTCTGCTTTCAAGCTCATTTTTCGGTTTTACAAAAGCAAATAAATCCATAGCCTATTACTTCTTTCCGTCCTTATGCTTTTTTTCAAAATCAAGCATAAAGTCAGTAGTATATTCTCCGCTAACAAACTGCTCGTCCGACAAAATCTCGGCAAGCAAGTCACGGTTGATGTCAATTCCGTCAATGGTAAGCTCCGAAAGAGCCATTTTCATCTTTCTTATCGCAAGCTCACGGCTTCTTGCCTGAACAATGAGCTTGCCTATCATAGAATCATAGTAAGGCGGAATAAAATAATCCTGAAATACAGCTGTATCAAAACGGACAAAAGAACCGCCCGGTATATGCAAACGCTTAATTCTTCCGCAGCTCGGTCTGAAACCGTGCTCCGGGTCTTCTGCATTAATACGGCACTCAATAACATTTCCGTGTGTAAAAATGCTGTCCTGGGTTCTTGTAAGTTTTCCGCCTGCCGCAATTCTTATCTGCCACTGTACAATATCAAGACCTGTTACCATCTCGGTAACACCGTGTTCAACCTGAAGACGGGTATTCATCTCCATAAAGTAGAAATTATTATTCATATCAAGCAAGAACTCAACAGTACCTGCATTGACATAATTTACAGCCTTTGCCGCCTTTACAGCCGCTTTCATCATTTCCTTACGGGTTCTGTCATCAAGCGCAGGACTTGGGCTTTCCTCAATCATCTTCTGATTTTTACGCTGGACCGAACATTCTCTTTCACCCAGACAGATAGTATTACCGTATTTGTCGCTCAAAAGCTGCATCTCTATATGCTTTACGGGGTGAATGAACTTTTCCATATAACATGCGCCGTCACCAAAAGCAGACTGTGCCTCCGAAGACGCCGCCGCAAAAGCCTCGTCAAACTGCTCAATGCAGTCTACTCTGCGGATACCCTTTCCGCCGCCGCCCGAACGAGCCTTTATAAGCAGCGGAAAACCGATTTTTTCGGCTTCTTCCCTTGCTTTTACGGGGTCTTCTATAATATCGCAGCCGGGTGTTACGGGAACACCTGCCGCACGCATTGTTTTTCTTGCATTGTCCTTATCGCCGAGTAATTTTATCATCTCTGATGTAGGGCCGATAAAGTTTATGTTACATTGCTCACAAAGAGAAACGAATTTTGCATTCTCCGAGAGCAAACCATAGCCGGGGTGAATGGCTTGTGCGCCGCTTTCAATGGCAACGGTAAGTATAGCAGGCATATTAAGATAGCTGTCGGCAACTCTGCTGCCGCCAACACAATAGCTTTCGTCAGCGAGCTGAACATGCATTGCGTTTTTGTCCGCCTCAGAATATATTGCAACTGTACTGATACCCATTTCACGGCAAGCACGAATAATTCTTACTGCAATTTCTCCTCGGTTGGCTATAAGTATTTTTGAAAACATTTTATCACTTCCAAAAGAAAATTTGCAATAAGTTACTTATTATTTGGAATAAGAGCAAAAGAAAGCTCGGCACTTACGCAAAGCTTGCCGTCAACATAGCCTTTTGCATCAATAAAATAGAACACACCCTTGCTCTTTGTAAGAGTACATACACTTTCGAGTGTATCGCCGGGTTTTACCTGATTTTTAAACTTTACATTGTTCATTTTTGTAAAGAAAGGTGTGCATCCCTCAACCTTGCCCGCAAGCAGGCAGCAAGCCGACTGTCCCATCATTTCACAGAGAATAACACCCGGAACAACAGGATTGCCCGGAAAATGTCCCTGTAAAAAGAACTCGTCGCCCTTGATTGTATATCTTCCCTTTGAGGTAACATCGTCGATTTTTTCTGCCTCTTCAACAAGCAGCATATTGTCACGATGCGGTAATATCTTTTTGATTTCTTCCTGATTCATTGTAACTCCTTATTTAACTCTGAACAGAGGCTGACCGTACTCAACAAGGTCGCCGTCCTTAACAAGAACTTCTGTAACCTCGCCGTCAAGCTCTGACTGGATTTCATTCATACACTTCATAGCTTCAACTATGCAGATTGTGTCACCCTTTGAAATTTTCTGTCCCACAGAAACATAAGGATTGCTGTCAGGTGACGGAGCGGCATAAAATACGCCGACAATAGGAGAATTGATTGTTTTGCCCTCGGCAACAGGAGCCGACGGAGCGGCAGGTGCTGCAGGAGCAGCCACAGGAGCCGATTCGTTAACCGATGCAGGAGCATTTGCCTGCATTACAACGGCAGGAGCGGCAGAAATTGCCTTTTCAAGACGGATAGCCGAACCGTCACCGTTTTTTATTTCAAGTACCGAAAGCGATGAGCCTTCAAGCATTTCGATAAATTCTTTAACATCGTTTTTAGAATACATAAATACAGCCCTCCGAATCAGATTTTCTTAAATACTACGCAAGCGTCATGACCGCCAAAACCGAGGTTTGTAGATGCGGCAACTGTTACATCACGCTTAACTGCCTTGTTCGGTGTGTAGTTAAGGTCAAGTTCTTCGTCCTGCTCATTTAAGTGAATTGTTGGCGGAATCATACCGTCACGGAGAGTAAGAACAGAAACAATAGCTTCGATTGCGCCTGTTGCGCCGAGCATATGACCTGTCATTGACTTTGTTGAGCTGATATTTGCATCGTAAGCCTTTTCGCCGAGAGCCGACTTGAACGCCATTGTTTCGGTAAGGTCGTTTAAGTGGGTTGAAGTACCGTGAGCATTGATATAAAGCTGATCGTCATCGGTTGTGCCAGCCTCTGCCATAGCAATTTTGATTGCTCTTGCAAGTCCTGCACCCTCAGGGTCGGGAGCTGTAACATGGTGAGCGTCACAAGTATTGCCGTAACCTGCAAATTCAGCATAAATCTTAGCGCCTCTTGCCTTTGCGTGCTCATATTCTTCAAGTACGAGCATACCTGCGCCCTCGCCCATTACGAAACCGTCACGGTTTTTATCAAACGGGCGTGATGCTGTTTCGGGATTTTCGTTTGTGGAAAGAGCCTTCATATTCTGGAAGCCTGCGATTGTAAGAGGAGCGATAACCGCCTCTGTGCCGCCTGCAATGATTGCGTCTGCATAACCGTCCTTAATTGCGTGGAAAGCCTCGCCGATTGAGTGTGTACCTGTTGCACAAGCGCTCATAACCGAAAGTGAAACACCCTTTGCTTTAAAGCGGATAGCTACATTACCTGTGGCAATGTTACCGATCATCATCGGAATAAAGAAAGGAGATACCTTTCTCGGGCCGCCCTCGTTGAGTGCAGTTACATTGTTTACAAATGAGTGAAGTCCGCCGATACCTGCGCCGATGTACACACCGAAACGCTCCTCGTTAATATTACCGAGGATTCCGCTGTCGTCTACAGCCTGCTGTGCTGCCGCAATAGCGTACTGACAGTAAATATCGAGCTTTCTTAACTCTCTTTTTTCAATATATTTTTCCGGCTCAAAGTTCTTTACAGTACCTGCAAGGTGAACCTTGAGGTCAGAAGTATCAAATGATGTGATTTTTTCAACACCGTTTACACCTGCGAGCATATTTGCCCACATTGTATCTATATCGTTACCTACAGGGGTGATTGCACCCATACCTGTTACTACTACTCTTCTCATTAAAGCACCTCCGATTACATTGCAAGTCCGCCGTCAACTTTGATAACTTCGCCTGTTACATAGGCGGCGTCATCAGAGCAGAGGAACGCAACTACATTTGCAACATCTTCAGGTGTACCGATACGCTTTGCGGGAATCTGTGCTTTCATAGCGTCTTTTACCTTGTCTGAAAGTGCGTTTGTCATATCTGTGCCGATGTAACCCGGAGCAACGGCATTAACAGTAACACCTCTGCCCGCAAGCTCTTTGGCAACAGACTTTGTCATACCGATAATGCCTGCCTTAGATGCCGAATAGTTAGCCTGACCCGCATTACCCATAATACCTACAACAGAAGAAGTGCTTACAATTCTGCCGTAGCGTTTTTTCATAAAGTGCTTGTAGGTATGCTTAATCATATTGAATGTACCCTTGAGGTTTACGCCGATTACTGCGTCAAAGTCTTTTTCGTCCATATTGAGAACGAGCTTGTCACGGGTGATACCTGCGTTATTTACAAGAATATCAATTCCGCCGAATTCCTCGATTACCTTGTCAACAACCTCTTTTGATGCGTTAAAATCGGAAACATCGCAGAAATACTGCTCAACCTTTGTGTTGTACTCTGCAAGAGCCTCTTTTGCGGCAATGCCCTCGCTCTCATCGCCAACATAAAGAATAGCAATGTTTGTGCCCTGACTTGCAAGTTTTTTAGCTATTGCAAGACCGATACCTCTTGAACCGCCTGTAATAACGGCTGTCTTGTTTTCAAATTTCATAATATCCTCCAAAATCAAAGGTCAAGTGCTTCAAAATCAGCGGGTGTTTCCACCTTGAAAGCCTTAACGCTGTTGTCAATTCTCTTGATAAGTCCTGTTAAAGTCTTGCCGACACCGATTTCAATAAATGTGTCAACACCGTCTTTAATCATATTTTCAACAATTGTCTGCCATCTTACGGGATTTTCTACCTGTGCTCTTACAAGTTCCTTGTAGTCACCCTCGTACGGCTTTGCTGTATAGTCTGAATAAATTGTTACTTTAGGCTGTGCGAACTCAATGTCCTGCATATACTCCGCAAGACCCTTTGCCGCATCTGCCATAAACGGTGAATGGAAAGCACCGCTTACCGCAAGCAATTTTGCTCTGCCGCCCGCTGCTTTGACAGCCTCGCAGAAAGCCTCTGCATTTTCGCTTGTTGTAGCAACAACTGTCTGTGCGGGCGAGTTATAGTTTACAGGATATGTCTTGTCAAAGTTCTTGCAAACTTCTTCAACTTTTTCGGGAGTAATTTTCATTACGGCAGCCATCGCACCCGGATTTTCGGTCGCCGCCTTATCCATAAGCTCGCCTCTCTTGCAAACGAGTTTAAAAGCTTCTTCGTCCGAAAGAATACCCGAAAAAGCAAGAGCCGCAATTTCGCCGAGTGAAAAGCCTGCAACGCAGTCAGCCTTAACACCCTTTTCTTCAAGGAATCTCGCAGCAGCAAGGTCTGCCGTAAATACACAAGGCTGTGTGTTTACTGTTTTGCAGAGTTCTTCTGTTGTACCCTCAAAGCACTGTGCAGATGTACCTTTGCGGATACCGTCTGCCATATCATATACGCTTTTGGCTGCGGCAGAGGAATTGTAAAGTTCCTTGCCCATTCCGCTGTACTGTGCGCCCTGGCCTGAAAAAACAAATGCTATTTTACCCATTTTGTAGCTCCATTCAATACTTCTTCAGCCTGAGCAAACATTTCTGTAATGATTTCTCTTGCAGGCTGTTCTTTTTTTACCATTGCGGCAACCTGACCTGCAAGAACCGTACCGTGCGAAACATCGCCCTCTCTTACAGCAAGTCTTAATCTGCCGACACCCATCTTTTCAAGTTCTTCGTCACTTACTTCCGATGAGTTGTATTCTGCCTTTGTATATTCACGGGTAAAGGAATTACGGATAGCACGAACAGGATGACCGAGTCTTTTACCTGTTACAACTGTATCAATATCCTTTGCCTTTATGATTTTGTCCTTGTACTCCTGTGCGATTGTACATTCTGTGGCAACCAAAAATCTTGTGCCTACTTGTACGCCTACAGCGCCGAGCATAAATGCCGCAGCAATCTGTCTGCCGTCTGCAATACCGCCTGCCGCAATAACAGGAATTTTTACTGCGTCAACAACCTGAGGAACGAGTGCCATAGTTGTGAGGTCACCTACATGACCGCCTGACTCGCCGCCCTCTGCAATAACTGCGAATGCACCTAACTTTTCCATCTTTCTTGCAAGAGCAACGCTCGGAACTACAGGGATAACTTTAATACCTGCATCAAGCCACCTCTGCATATACTTACCGGGGTTGCCTGCGCCTGTTGTAATAACCTTTATGCCCTCTTCGATAACAACCTGAACCGCCTCTTCGACAAACGGACTCATAAGCATAATATTTACACCGAAAGGCTTGTCTGTAAGTTCTTTACACTTTTTAATTTCGGCACGGAGCTGTTCTCCGTTTGAATTCATTGCGGCAATAAGGCCGAGACCGCCTGCGTTTGAAACACCGGCTGCAAGATAAGCGTCTGCTACCCAAGCCATACCGCCCTGAAAAATAGGAAATTCAAGACCGAGTGATTTATCAATAACGGTAGAAATCATATGTACATTCTCCTTTTTTGTATTTCTGCGTCTGCTTTGTGTTTTTGAGCATAACGCAAAACAACATTTGTTCATAATTGCAGTTTTACACTATTGTTTAAATACTACCGCAAATTACATAAATTGTCAATACACATAATGCAAAATAGTGTAGTTTACATCAACAAGCAATTTTAATCTTTTTTATTTTTATTGGCAATCCACATAGTTTATTAATAACTTTTAAAAATCTTTAACTGCAATAGTCCTCCACTGCTCTTCTAAGCGCTTCCTTCCCTGTAATTTCAACACCTTTTTCAAGTTGCATTACATCGCTTTTCGGCAAATTTGAGGACATAGTTCCCGTTTTCAGGTAAATATTACCGCTTTCTTTATAATAAACATTCAGATAGCCGTCCTCTATTTTCAGGATAAAAACATCTTCCTCGCACTTATCCTCGGTATTGCTCTGCTGTACGGTTTGAGCCGACGCATCTGTACCTGTGGTAAATAAATTTCCCGTTACCGCACAAGCTATTAATATGATTCCTGTTGCACAAATAAGCTTTTTCACATCAAAAACTCCCTGTAATTTGCTAAATTCAATACTTTCTCGGCAATAAATTCAGCTTTATTTTTAACTGTTTTAACTATATATTTCCGCCTATTTGTATTATTATACATATATTACATTATATTATATAAAATTTTTCTTTGTAAAAGTCTTATTTTTTAAGAAAAATTTGGCTTTATAT
>ENA-OYAW01000502-OYAW01000502.1-human-gut-metagenome-genome-assembly--contig:-NODE-502-length-9028-cov-4.205728_pt1 | contig 9028 bp, 9 predicted proteins | sample MGYA00244521_ERZ652827 | MGnify/ENA primary metagenome ERZ652827 (study PRJEB26926, sample SAMN06164398) | human gut metagenome | biome: ENVO:00009003; feature: ENVO:2100002; material: ENVO:00002003... | reverse complement strand
TCCTTTAACGGGGGCTTTTTATATTTACCTTTAAAAGAAATACAAATATGAAGAAACTTGTGATATTTGATTTAGACGGCACATTGCTGAATACAATAGCTGATTTGGCTGCCGCCACCAACCAAGCTTTACAATATTATGGGTATCCCACCCATAGCACAGATGATTACCGATTCTTTGTAGGAAACGGAATCAACAAACTGTTTGAACGAGCATTGCCCGAGAACGAAAGAAGCGAAGAAAATATTTTAAAAATCCGTTCTCAGTTTGTCCCTTATTACGATAAACACAACGCGGATTTTAGTCGTCCCTACCCGGGTATAGCAGCACTATTGCTGGCTTTACAAAATGACGGAAGAAAAATAGCTGTGGCGTCCAATAAATATCAAGCTGCTACACGAAAACTGATTGCACACTATTTCCCCGAAATAAATTTTGTGGAAGTATTGGGACAAAGGGAAGGAATACCTGCCAAGCCGGACCCTTCTATTGTAAATGATATCATTGCCACAGCCGGAGTCACCAAAGAAGAAGTGCTGTATGTAGGAGATTCCAATGTCGATATGCAAACGGCACACAATGCCGGAGTCACTGCCGTGGGAGTGGCTTGGGGATTCAGACCGCGAACAGAACTTGAAGCTCTTCATCCCGCACACATCATCGAAAAAGCAGAGGAACTGATTCCATTGCTTGATTGATTAGGACGGAAATATATACAAACAGCAGATATAGTGAAAACATTTCATCAAAGAACCATCAGGTATGTGATAAAAGGTTTGCGTTATCTGGCAACGGAGATTGACTCTGAGAAAGTGAAAATAAACGGTTTCTACTCCGACTGGACCATGCCGACTTTCCATAATACGGTTCTTGCTCTACGCTTTTATGATAGTCATGATTTATCCATACCTGCCGGGGGCTGATTCCGGTGTGTTCCAAGGGATTTCCGTATTTGTCTATCTGATTATCTCACTCGGTTCGAGTACTGTTATCGGTAATATCATTGAAGGCTTTATCACTACTTATATAAGGCCTTCAAACTGGGAGACCGTATCAAGTTGAACGAGACAACAGGAAATGTGGTGAAAAAAAACGGCTTTCGTACCCCGAATCCGTACACCGAGATCGGCAAGAACATACGGACTAATCATTCATTCGGAAGTAACCATCGGCTATGATGCACCTTGGAGGAAAGTACATCAGTTACTTATTGATGCTGCTTTGGCCACTCCGGGAATACAGGCCGATCCAGAACCATTTGTACTGGAAACATCATTAAGTGATTGGTATCCGGTTTATCAGGTTAATGCCTATATAAAAGATGCAGACAAAATGGCCGCCATTTATTCTGTTCTACACCAAAACATACAGGATTACTTCAATAAGGCAGGCATTGAGATTATGTCTCCTCACTATATTGCCACAAGAGACGGCAATGAAATAACCATCCCTAAAGAGACAGCCGAAGAATAAAATGAACAATTATCCGTTTTTTACGTTTTTATAGATAAATAGTATAAACTTTAAAAGCCTAATTTATGTCTGTTATTTATAAATTCTTATTTCCCTCAAAACCGGACAGCACAGCCATGTCATTACTATTATTGGCATTACGCATTTTATTCGGTGTATTATTAATGTCTCACGGAGTACAAAAATGGGCAAACTTCGATGCCATGAGTGAAAGTTTCCCGGATCCTTTGGGAGTAGGAAGCCAAATGTCTCTCATTTTGGCCATTTTTGGCGAACTGGCCTGTTCACTGGCTTTTATCTTCGGATTCCTTTACCGTCTTGCTATGATTCCTATGATTTTCACAATGGGCATGGCATTTTTTGTAATTCACGGCAATGACCCGTTCTCTGTCAAAGAACTGGCATTTATCTATCTTGTGGTATTTGTTCTGATGTACATAGCCGGGCCCGGAAAGTATTCTATCGATCACTTTATCGCTAAAGCTATATCGAAAACCAACAGATAAGTATTAATCAATATGCTTTAAAAAGCGTCTGATATCACTTTCCAACCTTTTATAAAGCGGAGATTCTTTATAACTAGTATGCTTGCGGAGTACTATATCAACTCCTAGCTGACGACGCTGATAGCTTGTCAGCTCATTATGGAACTGCATATCGTGCTCTGCAAGTTCTTTAATTTCCGCCTCACGCTCACGACGAAGAACATTACAAATAGGCGTCAACAGTTTCATCACTACACTATCCATAATATGATGCCCCTGAATAAACATATAAGTATTATCCGGATATACTCCCAATTGAGCGAACTCCTCTTTCATTGCCTCTATCTCTCCTATCGCTTTGGGATGACGATGCTCCAACTCCTGCAATTTCCGCCTTACACGACGGCTCATATTTTCCAAACTGCGCTCGGGCCGGTAAACACTTACCTGATCCAACTTGACAAACGAACAAAAATCAAGCAATGAAAACTCGGATAATATGTGTTTCCGATAAAACCACACCGACCAAATAAAAAGCGGATAGGCAATCTGTGAATACATCTTCATAAAGGCAACAAAATCTACCAACGGATGGTCATTCAAAGTAGCCATGACACACACTTCATGCAAAGCTCCCGAATAACATTGATAGTTTTCGATGGCGTATGCATACGTATGAAAAACATACTTATTATTGATAATATAGCGGGAAGTATGGGTAGCACCCTGAAGTAAATAATCATAATCACTGTCTACACAGGCAATCATATTCTGTCCCAACTGTGAACCCAGTTCATTCATTAATACAGATTTCTTGCCTTTCGCCAAAGTGGTCTTGGAAGGGAGCATTACTTCAAAATAACGAGTATCATCTTCAAACTCTCCCAATAGGGTACGCCAAAAAGAGACATCGTCGTAACTTTCAACATAAGCCACAATTTTTCGTCTTGCCTTTTTGGGCTTTAACCTATTCGCCGCACCGATATATAAAGAAGAAAGGTTGTCGGATAATCTCTTTCCCATAGCCGTGTCGTTTAGTTAAATTCATTGTGTTATATCGCTCACTTCGGTAACGGCATCAAGCCATCCATCCATGACCAAAGCCGGCGAATGAGTCGTGAGTACAATCTGTACATTCGGATTCAATTCACGAATTAATGAAATAAGACGTTGTTGCCACTCCACATGAAGAGAAATCTCAGGCTCATCCATAAACAGCACTCCATGCCTCTTGTCCTGTACCAAGACAGTAAGCAAAATAACCAATATCTGTTTTTCACCCGAAGAAAGTTGGTAAGGGTATAAAGTATCACCGTCTTGTTCAAACAAAATCTCATTGCTCTGACGAATAATCTTCTTTCCCGTTTCTCCGAAAAGATCATCCATTAAATCCTGGAATTTCTTCTTAGGATAAGACATTTGGGCAGCACGCATCTGGTCTTCGGGATTACCGGAAGTAAGACACTCGATAATACGATTACCGATATTCACCTGATAATCCAAATAACGGCGCTGCAATTGATAAAGCTGCCAGTCCAGCTCTGTCTTCACATTCTTATCCGCCATTTTTTCAAGCAACTCGGAATGAATCAATGGTCGGTCAAAACTTCTGATAACATCAAAATGAATTTGCGTAGCATCTTCAGGAGAAAAAACAAAATGTACCCCCGGTGCAGAGCCATTACTTAAAGCCCCCCCCTCCAAAGCACTCAAACTATTTACAGACCTGTTCAGAATAGTACTTTTACCTATTCCATTCACCCCACTCAGAATATTAACATCAGGGCGAAGTTCCCACGAGATATCTTTACGTCCCCACAGCCGCTTTATCTCGATACGCTTAATATAATCAGCCTGCTTTTTCATTTTATATAAATTTACTATAAAGCAAAGATAGAAAATATAAAAAGAAACACCTACATTTGTACTGTTATTTAAGGTAAAAAAGATATGGCTATTCAGAAGTATAAAGGACATTTGGCATTGCTGGGCGCTGCCATAATGTGGGGATTGATGTCCCCAATTGGTAAAACGGCGTTAGAAAACGGTATTTCAGGTCTTTCCCTCGCTACATTTCGAATGACAGGAGGTGCTATCTGTTTTTGGATAGCTTCTATTTTCGCTCCTAAAGAACAAGTAAAGCCGCACGACTTGATGATGTTGTTCTTTGCAGGATTATTGGGTATCGTCCTGAATCAGGGATGTTTCACTTTCGGACTATCACTGACTTCCCCCATCGATGCTTCCATTGTAACAACCACAGCCCCTATCGCTACTATGATTGTCGCTGCCATTTATCTGAAAGAACCGGTTACAGGGAAAAAAGTGATTGGCATTTTTCTAGGTTCCATCGGAGCTTTAACACTCATACTGAGCAGCCAGGGCTCAACAGATGGAAAAGGCGGAAGTATTCCGGGAGATTTGCTTTGCCTGTTGGCACAAATCAGTTTCTCATTCTATCTGGCTATTTTCAAAGGACTGATCAGCAGATACAACATATTTACTTTAATGAAATGGATGTTCACCTATGCAGCCATCTGCTTTATTCCATTTTCCTATCATGAGGTCTCGACCATACATTTTCACGAAATTTCCACTTCCACATGGGCCTGTGTAGCCTATGTCATTGTAGGTGGAACATTCCTTGCCTATATTCTGATGATGATCGGACAGAAAACATTGCGCCCTACTGTCATCAGTATGTACAACTATGTGCAGCCTATTGTAGGAACCAGTGTCTCTATCTTGTTAGGAATGGGAACCTTCGGCATTGCCAAAGGAATAGCTGTGGCACTGGTATTCACGGGAGTTTATATTGTAACCCAAAGTAAAAGCCGTGAACAGATGCTGGCAGAACAAGCAGCCAAGAAAGAATAACCTCAACTACACTGCAATCCGAAACCAGACCCTCTTCACCGACCATAAAAGCCGTATCCACTCTACTTTTAAGTAATGATACGGCTTTTTATGTATTTAAAGGAATTCTCAGACAATTGGCTCCTCCAATTTCAGTTTCTCCAAATATGCTTTCGTATCCGCCCAAAGCTGTCTTGCCTGCGGATGATTCATAAACTTATCCTTTACTTTTTTAGGCTTGCAAGAAGCGAACATTTGCCCTGTAACTTCTTTCCATCGATCATCCAAAAGCAAACTGACAGCTGTCGCGGCTCCTTGCTTCGGAGTACGGATACAAGGACGGAACAGTATGTCAGTCAACGGGTCAAACCACATATCCATACGGATGATATTGGTAGAAACAATTCCCGGATCGGCGGCATTGACTGTTATTCCGCTGTCTTTCACCCTTTCCGACAGTTCACGCGTAAACAGCCACAAAGCCAACTTGGTATTGCTATAAATAGGAATACGCCAAAAGCTACCTGACTTTCCACGGGAAAAAAAATCGGACGTGATATGCCCAAGTGAATAAGTACACGAAACCATATTGACAATACGGCTTCCTTTTCCCATCAAAGGCAATAATCTCATAGTCAAAAGAAAAGGAGCAACATAATTCACCGCCACTGTTCTTTCCAGCCCGTCTTCAGTCTGCATCAAATGAGTACTCATTGTTCCGGCATTATTCATCAAAAGGTCAATATGTTTTCCACGCCCCAACAGTCCGTCTGCAACATTGATAACAGACGCCATAGAAGACAGATCGACCTGACGTACTTCTATCTCCTTGTTTCCTGTTTCCAATATCATCTGATTCTTACGTTCTTCTCCTTTAAAAAGAGTATAACACAACATAATGACATGATACCCTGCCTCGGCTACGGCACGAGTTATTTCCTTTCCCATTCCTCCGTCGGCACCGGTTATAACAGCTAATTTACTCATTTTTCCACTCTTGCTTTTATATATAAACACTTATTTCTTCTCCAATTTTTCAATTTCTTTTTTCAAACTTGCCGGCAGCTCTTCCCGCAAGTGCTGGTGGCAAGCCATTTCAATAGTGTACATTCGTGCTATACAATAGTTACTATGCTTACAGTTACACCGCGCTTTTTCTTCTTCACGCATACGATTGACAAAACCGGGTTCATTAAGCAAAGCACGCGCCATCTGCACAAATTCAAAACCATGATTCAATACCTCATCAATCTTTTCACGCGAAACCAACCCACCGACATATACTAACGGAATATCCTTTATTTCGGTTCTGAATTTCAGAGCATCTTCCAAGAAATAGGCCTCTTTGAAAGGTACGGCCGGAATCATCCATTTGCCTGCCATTCTTACTCCATATTTCAGCCACCAGCAATTCATATAATGAGTCATCGTTTTGATAGGCATTTCACCGCGCATGACATACATTGGAGCTTTACTTACAAAACCTCCACTCAAGACCAACGCCTGTGCACCATCTTGCACCAACCGCTTGGCTACCTGCATGGTCTCGTCTATTTCCATACCTCCCTTAAAGCCATCACGCATATTCATTTTCACCAATACTGCCATATCGCTACCTGCAGCCTGCATCACCTCTTCCATTACCATATCCATAAAACGCATACGATTCTCCAACGAACCGCCATACTCGTCTTTACGGTGATTGGTATAAGGAGAGAGAAACTGACTGATGAGATATCCATGTCCGGCATGAATTTCCACTGCATCAAAGCCGGCCTCACGTGCTAAATTGACAGAACGACCATAAGCTTTTGCCATCGCCGGAAGTTCGTCCTTACGCAAACCGCGTACAAATGTAGGAGAATAAAGATTGAAACCGGAAGAAGCTCCTACGGGAGTTACCCCACAAATACTTTTATGAGACATGTTTCCGCAATGTCCCAACTGAATGCTTACGGCAGCCCCTTCTTTATGAACCGCATCGGTTATTTCCCTTAATCCCGGTATAATTTCAGGGCGCATCCACAATTGCCTGTCGAAAGAAAGGCCACTCTGTGTAACTGCTGCATAAGCAATAGTAGTCATTCCCACTCCACCTGCCGCCACCGAGCAGTGATAATCCTTCAATTGCCGGGACGGAGCATTGCCCGGACACATACTCTCAAAAGCAGCCGAACGAATCGTACGGTTACGCAAAGTCAGCGGTCCGATAGAAGCGGAAGTAAATAATTTAGAGTTCATCATTCATATGTTATGTTTCGCTTTCATCATTTCCTGAAACAGAAACGATATACTATTCAAATTCAATAAATAAAAGGAATCATTCTTTTCTTTTTTCCTACCGCATCCTTACCAAACTCTTCCCGATAACGGTTACGGATGGAATTGGCACGTGGAGCCAGATTAGCAAACGTCCACAGCACAAACACCCATGCAGCGGGCGAACAAGTGAGTACGGCAAACCCTATCCATTCCACCAACTCGCCAAAATAGTTGCCCGAAGTGACATATCGGTACATTCCCTTCTGCGGCAAATAATGGCGTGTATCGCCCGGTTTACGTAAATGGCGGATCACACTGTCGGAATGTAGATTAATGCCCATCCCTATAAAGAACAAAATGACCCCAAGCCAAAAAGAAGGAGTACTGAGCCAGGCATCTGTATAGAGTCCTTCCGGAGCCAGATAGAACAACCATTCGCCCTGCATCAGTCCGTTCAGGACATTAAAGACCACTCCCATCAACATAATGGCAAGGGGCATCCGGCTCTTTCCTTTCATCAGGAAAGGGAAGATAAAAGAGCGCTGGAAATAATGTAATTCAAAAAGAAGAAAAAAGAGGAAAGGAGCGGCATCAAAACGCACGCTGCTGTTCCACCACAGATAAAGCATTACAAGGAATACAGGCGCTTCCATCAGTACCCAACCTAATTTATTGTTCACTGAAAGTCCCCATTTCGGGGTGTGGAACATACCATAACCGGCACGTACATAATAGAGGGCTACAAATACAATCACCGCAAGTGCGGACATTGCCAATAGCAAAAATTCAAAAGTCTGTTGTCCCATACTCGTTCCTCCCTGTATTAAATTTAGTAAGTCACTAACAAATTTAAGGGAAAAATCAGAGGAAAGCAACAATTAAGAGATTTTTTGCGAGGAAAGGATACGATTTTTATCGCAGAGAAGACTTTACTTAGAGAGAAATGTACTATTTTCTACAGGTTTTCCATTGATATCCGACTTCCCTCCCCCGCCAATCATCAAAGTACCATCACGTTGCATTTCAGCATCAGACATATACAGGAAGCTCGTAACGCCATTAGCAAACTGGACATGCTTTTTTATTGTACCCAGACTTAGACACAGAAAAAAGAGTTGGGATAAGATACATAAAATGTACCTAGATTTTATATCAAGCAATTCCATGACTAAACTTTCGGTGTCCACAATGAAGTGTGGACACCGAAAGTTTAGTCATGGATATACTGTTTAATCATATTGTCAAAATTTGTTCTAAACTCTTGTGCCTCCTCAGAAATTGAACTTAAAAAAGGATTAAGGACTTTACAACCGTTTCGCCCCCAATATTCTAATTGGCTATTAAACCATTTTTTTGCATTTTGGCGCCCCAGTTCACCTCCTGCATTTATTTGTTCCATGGAATACTCTCGGAAACAGAATTGTTTTGTGTACCCATCTGCAATCTTAGACCATAATGGGTCTACATCAGATAGATTATACAAATAAGAGGCCAATAGTCTTTCTGGAGACTTATTTCCCGGTAAAATCAAAATGTTATCTGCATTGTTGATTTTCCTGAGATCATTTTTATTCATTCTAACATCCCCATCTAATATAACAATAGAATATGGATATATAAAAGCAGGCACTCTTTTGGTTACAAGTTCCATTAATGTTGAACATGGTAATGTTACATCCACAAAATCCAACACAAAAGCCTTGCTCTTTAAAATAGCTTTTACAAATAAGATATTTTCCTTGTCTTCCGTATATGCTGTAATTCTGTTTTTCTTGCGATTATTTCCTTCTGCAACAACATTTAAATCCAATTGAATGCCTTTGAAGTTCACGCCCTGTTTAATTGCAATCTTATCATCAACCTTCTTAAGGTAAAGGATCTTTGCTTGATTGGCTGTTTCTTCTTTTTTAGTTACTTCTTGAACTAAATCATCCATTGCCTTAAGAAGAGAC
>ENA-OYAW01000497-OYAW01000497.1-human-gut-metagenome-genome-assembly--contig:-NODE-497-length-9054-cov-4.034671_pt1 | contig 9054 bp, 10 predicted proteins | sample MGYA00244521_ERZ652827 | MGnify/ENA primary metagenome ERZ652827 (study PRJEB26926, sample SAMN06164398) | human gut metagenome | biome: ENVO:00009003; feature: ENVO:2100002; material: ENVO:00002003... | reverse complement strand
TACGAGATTCCTCTACGTCTCGTGGGCTCGGAGATGTGTATAAGAGACAGTAACTACACCCATATAAGTACCGCTCGATTTATAAAACGCATCACAATAAGCACCATTTGTTTTATCTGTTTTTATTGCCACTTGAATTGTATCTGCTGAAAACCCTCTGCGTACAAGCCACTGAGCATCGACGCTTGCACTTCCAGAATCTGCGTTACTACGATATACCAAACGACAAATACCATAACCTCCGCCGCTAAAGTCCTGGCTAATAAGAAATGTTATACTTTTGTCAACCCATGCACCTTTATTTACATCAAGTCTTGCAAATCTATGGAACGGATAATTATTTGTATTGTCGACATTGTGCTTACAAGAATAGAATCCAATATTTGCAGTAGAATTGCCAGAACCATCATAATTAAAACTAAGCGTGATATCAGACCCGCCAGATACAGTACGCGCGGTAGTCAATTTAGCGGCAGATGCAACGCTTTTATTTTTATCAGCTGTGTTATCAACATTGCTAAGACCCACTTGACTTTTTGTATGGGTGTGATTATTTGCCGCTTTACCGTCTATCAGTCCTTTTAGTGCTTTACCCTGCGCAGCGCTCAAACTATCAGATGTTGAATCGCTCGTAAGATTGTTTTGAATACCGCGCCAAGTATTTGTGTCTGTGTATTTATCTTGCGTCCATCCGCTCCACGTCCCCCCATTGCAATAACGACGATACGATGTATTCTTATCGACCAAAAAGAAAATTTGAGTGTAATATTCTCCGTTTGCATTATGTGTTACGATTAAACCAAACGCATCAGAAACAGGGACATTGGTACATCCATTTCCGCCACCAGCATTATAAAAACCGGGAGTTTTAACTGTATTCAAATCCACTTTTGAAAGCGTTATATTTACTGCTTTCCCATTTAATTTGCTGTTTATTTCAGTCTCTGTGTAGTACCTATCATCGTGAGTGTGAGAGCTCGCAGCATAGCTACCTTTTGGTTGATATACACTATCTGCTTTGCTTTTGATATATGTCCACAACGTACTGATTGGACGACGATAATAAGAAGCTGTTTTACCATCATTATGTTGGCTGATAAAAACAGTTGCATCATTAGGGATGCCATCGGCGGTACTCAGTTTGTTGATAAGTCCATTCGCTCCCGCTTCGTTATTGTTCACCTTGCTGTTCAACTTACCATCCATTTCGGACTCGGTATAGTATCTGTCATCGTGGCTATGACTCTTCGGAGCAAACTTTTCTTTCAACTTACCCCACAGATACTGTAAGCCAGCATAATCTAAATATCCCATAATCGACCTCCTGTCTCAGTAAGAACTGAAATCAGCTTGCCAAAACATTGTCGATTTCAGTATTTGTGATCTTTGTAATAGTAAAAATTTCGCCCAGAGCATCCCACTTAGAGCCATTCCATGCATAGTTCATTCCATTGCCAACGTCATACACATCACCAATGGTCTGACCGCTAGTAGGTAGCTTGTCCGTAGAAGCAACGGAACCCTTGTAACGATACATTGCCGTGATATCGCTCTTCAGGGCATAAGTGTTTGCCGCGCCAAATCCATCCAGTTTCTTCTTGTCAGAGGTACTCATTAAGCCGTGAATGCTCTGTGTTGCGTCACTGTATGTTGTATTGGTCGGAGTAGACCAAGTACCATCGCCACGTAGATATTGCCCCTGTTTACCAGCAGCCGGAGCAGGAACTAGACCAGAACCACCAGCTGCCGAAGCAGTAGCAGCCTTAAAAGTGCCATAAGTAGTATTGGTGTCGGGCGGAACCTGCCAAGTACCATCAGAGCGCAGATAACGGTTTGCAGCACCTGCGGCAGGAGCCGGAGCGAGACCATGCACACCAGCAGCTTCAGTAGTAGCACCCTTCATATCACTATAAGTGGTGTTATTATCATTGCCCCACTGAGCAGTACCATCAGCACTCCATCTCAGAATCTGACCAGCGGAACCACCGGCAGGAATATGCTTATTGCCGGCAGAAGTGGGGTGCGCGTAGTTATTTGCATTAGCGGCGATGCCATCCAGTTTCGCTTTGTCTCCAGAACTCATCAGACCAGCAGAACTGGTCGAAGCGTTATTGTATTTCGTATCAGGTGGAGTAGCCCATGTACCGTCACCTCTCAGATACTGTGTTGCATTAGTTGCGGCAGGGGCGGGAACAAGACCGGAACCGCCAGCAGCAGAACTTGTTGCGCCTTTAAATGCACTGTAAGTTGTGTTGTTATCGTTACCCCATTGAGCGGTACCGTCAGAGCTCCAGCGCAGGATCTGTCCAGCAGAGCCACCTGCCGGAATATGCTTGTTGCCAGAACTGGTAGGGTGAGAATAGTTATTTGCACCGTTCGCAATACCATCTAGCTTAGCTTTGTAAGCAGCACTAAAGTCGTTTGTAGAAAGGCCCTTGCCATCAACTTTATCGACCTTGTCAGCTAATTTTGCTTTTATTTTCTGCCAGAAATACAGCAGGCCATCATAATCTAACCAAGCCATAAATTTCCTCCTTTACGTTGATAGGATTTTATCTATATCTGAATTAGTCAGAGCCTCCATATACATAGAAGGGTCACCAGTATTCACAACCAACTCGCCATTCTCATTGGTCATAACGGTGGTGATGCCCGTACCTTTGATAGATACAGAACTTTGCTTTGCGCCGTCCAACAGGATTTTTGCTTTGCCATTAAGTGCGCTCTTGTTTGCGCCAAGTGAGAAATTGTTATCGTTCAGCAATGTCCAGTTGCCGCCCAAGTACGCATATAGCTTGTCGGGTTTCAAATAATAGATTTTTTCGGCTAGAGGAGCCAATGGTAAGTCGCTCACAACCTCTAAATCTGAACCGATTTTTACGTGAGCCGTGGTAGTGTCTCGATAGGCGTTTCCGGTGTCAAGGCAGACAATAAGCTGTCCGTCGATCACTGGAGTCTTGTCGAGCTGCGACTGATTGATTTCGCGTAGTGATAATTTTGACATCATGAAACTCCTTTTCGAAAAAAATATCCCTGCCAGCTACACGGTGTTATATTGCCGTAAAGCCAGCAGGGGAATATAGATTATTACAATGTCCGCATCCAATTTTCAATAATAGTGCTACGGTATTCATGCGCACGCAGTCCCGGATGATCGTTATAAGGACCAACCTTAAAAGCATCGTTGCGCAGTTGTTTTGCTTTTGAACTTACTTCTGCACGATTTGTGTCATGAGTAGTTATCAGCAACGGAGATTGGTCGTCGCTCAAATCCAACACGGAGATACCCCAATAAGCGCAGATTTCCTTGACCGTTGTCCGATAAGCATCAGTCATCCATCCGTCAGCAAGAATCACACCAATTTTTGCATACGGAATGTTCTTAATAAGATAAACCAGCGTATCGTCAAAGGAGCTCTCAAGATAGAACTCAACCACATTGATAGTCCAAGTCTTTGTGCCAACACTGCCGACACTATCGGTCACTTGCAGCTTAACAGTATTGTCTCCGCTATGCAGATACTGGGTCACATCAAAACTGTTCTTGCCCTGAATAATAGTCTGTGTGCCAACTTTTGTATTGCCGACATACCAAACACCAGTAGCAGAGCCAGTATCATCGCCAGAGTTATCTACAGAAGTAAAGTTGTAATTGATAACAGCAGGGTCGCCAGCAATAACAGTCAGCGCAGAACCATCCAGACGCTCGATTGTGATAACGCTTGAGTTTCCACCACCGCCACCGCCGCCTTGAATGACAACGGTAGTTTTAACAGTGCCATTTTCTAATAGGTTTAGCTTAGAATCCTCATAAGTAATATCGTACTCGCGCCCAGCATTCGGGTCGGGCTTCACATTCTTTAGCTGCTCCTGAATGTCGGAAATATCGCTGTTGATAGTATCAATGCTATTCTGCAAACCAGAGGCGGTGTTCTTCACAACAGTTAAATCGTTTGATACTGTCTCAACACTAGCCTTTTCAGCCTTTGACTCGAGAAGTTTGTTGGTTGCTTGTTTGTTATAATAATCACTTTGCAGCGTTTCAGGTAAATTTCCAACACTGTCTTGCAGATTTTTTACGGCTGCATCATTACTGGTTTTATACTCAGTCAACTCAGTCTTGACAACGGAGACATTTTCATCTATTTTTGCATCGACAGTCTTATTGAAAGCAGTTACCCATTCAGCACTCGGGTCTGTGTTCAGAGTAATGGTTTTAATAAGTTTGTCACCATTCAAGAATTTAATTGTCTGTGTTTCTGTATCGTATTGCACATCAAATTTTGCCAGACCGTCAACCTTAGCAATGTCACCCTGAAGCAGAGTAATAAAACCATTTACTTCTTCCTTAGTGTAGTAATTTGCCAGTGTATCAGCCAAGCCATCCACGACTGCCTGCGCATCTTTTGCACTCTGAGCGGCTAGTGTTGCGGCAGTCTGTGCCTCGCCAACTTTCTGACTCATTGTAGACAAGAATTGTGTGTACCAGTCGTCACCAGTCGGGTCGTTCATTGCTGTACCGGTCAGGGATTTCAAAACATTCAGCTTCTCGTTCGGTTTTGTACGCCACAGATAATTCTTTGATTCACCGCTGCTAGGTACAGTGATTGCACCAGTTGCCATAATTTCAAATTTCAGCACGCCATCCTTCACAGTGGCATAGTCGCTGACCATCCAGTAGAATCGAATTTTATCATCGCTGTAACTCACATTGATGGGCGCTGCATAGTTCTCGGCGTTATTGGCGTTCACATAATGAATCTGAATCGTCATGCCCATCAGGTCAACACCATCGTAATAACGCGGCATCTCAAATGGAATGACCTGACTGTTATTTTCCTGTGTGATATTTACCTGAGTCGGACTCAGCGTGATCTCTTTGTTGGTATCGACCGTAGAAAAATCATTGTCCGAGAAGGTGTCATACCATGTATAATTGCCGCTTCTTGTGAAGTTTTGGTCGCCGGTATCAAAGGTTGTAATATCTTCATCATAATCGACTACCGGACGCGCATCTTCCATGGTTGCCTCCATTGTCATGACAGGGCTTTCGTCTGTCATCCGTTTGGATTCTTTAAATGATAATGCCATCTACTCACTCCTCTCATTTTATTAAGTTGCCGTATTATCTGTATATTTTTCTTTAAGGACGTTCTCGTAGGTAATATAGGGATAATACGGGTAATAACGGCTCAACGTAACATTCATTGTGCCTTCTCCAATGTTCTTATCTATTTTTTTTATGATCCATTCCACCGCAATATTGGACTTTTCAGCGTCGGATTTCAGGTATTCCGGTGCGTATTTTACTTTTTCATTTACATCAAGCCATGGGATCATGTGCATGTTTAATGTAATAGAGTCCGTCAGTCGGCAATTTTTCCATAGCGTGTACTTGCATACTGTCATGGCAGATTCGTCCGATGTATATCCTTCATACTCACTGCCGGAACATACAAGGTTTCTGCGTCCAATCTTATCTATCGTCAAACGACTGTTATATAAGTCGTCAGTGCGGTTCGGGTCGTTCACAACAACGTATTCAAGGTTGTCACACGCTTCGGCAATCTTATCCGCCGCAATCTGTTCAGCACTAGGCATCGCATCTACGAATTTTGTCATAGCATGAGATTGAGACTGCCCAATAAAATAGACCCGACTCTCAACAAGAAGAGCAGGGTCTGATAGTTCGGTCTCTTTATCAGTGGCTGGATCGTACTTTATGTATTTTGTTTCGTAATGCTTTGTTTCTTCATTGTAGACTTGTTTCGGATAATAACGCACCTGTGGGTCGCGAGGTTCTTTTTCATATTGTCCAGTTGTAGGATTAAAGTTATAAGTGAATGCACCATCCGACGCCTGATTCAACCAATGTTCTCCATACTGAATGACATAATACCGCCCCTTTTTAAGAACGGAAGTATCTTCTGGTTCGTCCTCGCCATCTTCGTTTGTAACAGCTTGGAATAGCATCATGGGACCATAAACTGCGCGACTCACATCTTTATATTCGCCCTTGCCATCAGGATTTGTTTTGATCGTCGTAATAAGATTTTCAATACAAACACGGGCATCTATTGCGACATCTTCTGGGCACACAAAGGAAAACTTCGTGCCGTCACTAATTGATGCTTGTTTTAGCTTCAACCACAAAATGGACGCGCCTGTATTGTCGGGGTTCATGTTGTAACTTACGTTCAATTCGTTGTTTTTAATGAGCGCAACAACATCATCCCATTCTTTTGTGCCTTTTTTACAATATACGACTTCACCTGTGCCATCAGGGTCGGTTTCTTCAAGCTTGTCCTTACAGAAGTAATCACTGGAGTTCGATGCACCCCACACCTCAACACAATTATGAATCTGGCTGTAATCAACACTGGCATCTTCACTAATAACCATGCTTTTAAAGATATCTTCGTCCAAAACAACAGGGTCATCATAACCGGACGGAATCTCCTTACACACAAAAGTATCGTCGTCAAAATACATCTCGAAAGGGAAGTGTAGGTCTCTCAGCTCTGTTAGGATGTTCCAAATTGTCGTGCCAGTATTATATTCTAGATACTTACCATTCTCAAGGTCAAGTTTACGAAGCTTTTTATCCATTTCAGCAGACTGGTTCTTTAACAGGTCAAGAATTTCTGCATTCAAATCCTTTGCCTGTGCAAAATCGTCCGTATCCCAGCCGGACTTATCTCCCAGTTCTTTATACTGAGAAATCAAGTCGGTCATAGAAGAGGAAAGCTCTTTGGATTTCTGTGCATTGGTCTCAATAGCAGTGCGCCATTCATTGAACTTTGTGATAACAAAATTAAGTGCCATTCCAGCTATCGTACTTACTGCAACATTAAGAGCAACCGTAGCGGCTTTCAAAGCAAGAATCTTAACCCTATTTAGGTCTATGACTTCTTTACTTTCATTTAACCATGTGATAAAATTTGTATTAGCAAGACTTGCTTTGTCAAGATTCCAACAATACTCAATATACTCGTTGCCGAGATTGTTTAACGTTGGACCAAAATTTTTCAGAACATCAAACAGGTCGGAAAACTTTGAAGTTATCTTCGAGTTCTTATCATCAACAGAGAAGAAAGTTAATATCTATTTTGAGGAGAGAAAAATTATGGAAAAAGTAGCCTATTGTCCTCGTTGTGATAAATACCTAAAGAAATACAATATTTTTTGCCCGTTTTGTGGTTCGATGGCACCAAATTTATCTGCATGGGAAAAATGGGATGATGCAAAACGAAAAGAGTTTTTTAGAGATGCACCCCATCACGAACCTCCGAAGCCCATTGAAGATAAAACTGAATTGGAAAAAGCTGAAGCATTCGATAAACAAATCAAAGAAGAGCTTGCTCAAGAGGAAGCTCGCAAGAAATACGTTCCTCATTGTCCTACATGCGGCTGTCCTGATGTAGAACGTGTTGGCTTTGGAGAGAAGGTTGTAGATACAGCTGTATGGGGCTTTCTGGCTAGAAAACCTAAATGCCAATTCAGATGCCGTAACTGTGGATACGAATGGTGATATTCTCAACCAAATGTGACCTCCCGTTCTCTTTACATTTTGTCTTTTTATGGTAGACTTAAATAAAGACTAGAAGAAAGGAGGAGGCTACAATGACTAGAGAAGAGTTTAACAAGATTCTAAAGTCTGAACTCGAAAACAACGCTCGTGCGTTCGCAGAAGAACTGTCTTCGAAAGAGAACAAGGAAATGTCCTACACTGCTATGGTTGCCGCAGCATACACTCATGCTGTGTCTGATGCGACCAAAGCACTGGCTACTGCTCTCGAAAAAGCCGGATATCTCAAGTACGACAATTAAAATGTTCGGATGACTTGTTAGACACATTCTGAAGAATTGCGTCAGCAAAATCCTTTACATTATAAGTCGGATCTCGCTGCCCTTTGAGATAGTCAAGAAGGGTAGCGAGTTCTTTTACGTCAATTTCAATTTTCATATACTTCACCTCGATTGAAAAATGCAAAGTTGATTGATGTAGCAATATGGGGCTGAGCAAGCAGAAAGCCCGGCAAACAGTTTAAGTGTAAGAATTGTGGTTACGAATGGTAAGGTGCATCTAACTAAAATGACATAAATAAAGCCCCTGCTAAAAATCTAGCAAGGGTGTGTTTACTATATTCAATTTACCGCAAACACCATCTAGCAAGATGAGAATTCTTGTTGTCGTACAGAAATTCAAAACGCTTAACGTGGCACATCGGAACACACATTACTGTGCTTATAGGATGCCTTGATGCTTCGTCCATATCTTTTCCATCTGGCGTAGTTGCAGAAGAATGATGGCTTAAAGTGATGTATTCATCATCAACGGTGTCAATACGTCCAAGAATATATGTTCCATCATCCAAATAAAGAAGAACATTAGTTTGCCCTTCTGCATCAATATGTCTTGTCCAAATATTATCGGCAGTATCTACACCAAAATGTTTTGACGCCTTCCAGCGAACCCATACACAATTCTTTAATTTAAAATATACAATTGCTGACAGGATACCAACAACAGAGTAGACCACAACAATAGGAAAACCATTGAGTCCAATGTGTGCTTTCGATAAAAACGTGTCGATATAGTCAACGATATATTTTATTACAAAACCGATTGATACGCTAAGTGCTAAGAAACTTTGCGTTTCGATTTTCTTTAATGCCAATTTAGTGTATAGCGAAACACATAACACGCCAGGCACAAAGACACTAAACAGCATAGTAACATTATTTATTAGTTTTATCAGTTCTGTCATTTGCACCTCCAGTAGTTTTATTGTTATTCCGTGTTGCACTTCTGTCTCTAAAATAAGAAATTAAAACTGATGTGTCTGCTTTTGGCTGATTCGGAGAATAGGTGAAATTACCGTCTCTTTGATAAGTTGAAATTTCATAATCCGGCACATGCTTTTTATTGTTTTCCATGATTCAACACTCCTTTTACAAGAGTGTATCATAGGCTATCATAAAAAGCAACATAAATAAAACACCCGGCCTCCCAGCAGTAGCTGTCTCTTATACACATCTGACGCTGCCGAC
>ENA-OYAW01000480-OYAW01000480.1-human-gut-metagenome-genome-assembly--contig:-NODE-480-length-9209-cov-8.754643_pt1 | contig 9209 bp, 9 predicted proteins | sample MGYA00244521_ERZ652827 | MGnify/ENA primary metagenome ERZ652827 (study PRJEB26926, sample SAMN06164398) | human gut metagenome | biome: ENVO:00009003; feature: ENVO:2100002; material: ENVO:00002003... | reverse complement strand
TGATGCTTTAATTATGTCATCTGGTCTGTCAATTAGAACTGCATTTTCAGGAATGATTTTTTCTTCAATCTCTCTGTCCCACGGTTGCTTACCGTCCCAAACGTTTTCCCAGTTTTTATTGCCATCCCATATTATCTGCGCCATTTTAATATCCTCCACAAATTCCGGTTTTCTTAATTCTACAAACTTTAATTTTACTTAGTAACTATGACTTTTCCTTCAGAATCCAGAAGAGGTGTAATACCAGCCCCGTATCCAGATTTCCAACAAAGATAATTAACTCCCGTCTCCTTATCTACAAGAATTTGACGGACCCCTTCATCCTTAAGCTGGCTTCCGTCTCTAAATATAACTTCAAATCTTTCTTCTTTTTTTGCCATGTTTATTCCTCCTCGTTAAGCGTTAAATTTCGATTTATATTTCTATTCATTTTAGAAAATGGGCAATCCCGATTGGAATTGCCCACTCGTTATACTATGTATCTTAACATAATATTTTATATTTCACAAGCCCTTTGAGAAAAGGATTTATCCTCTCTCAAAGAGCTTGGTAAACTTGAAGTTGATGTTTACTTGTTAGTGAATCTGCCCAACTCTGCAAACAAAGCAGCAGCAAATATACATTCAACCAAGATAAGCGTGAGTGCAATAAAAAGTGCAGAAAAAATACACCCTATAACAAGTGATAAAACAGGGATGATAATTGCGAATATCCGATAGCTTATCGACTTATATAACCACGAATATGGCAATAAATGTGCACCAAATACCATTGCATAGACCATTACCATTTTATCGGGTACAGCATTAAATACCCACATTACAATCAATAAATACAAAAACTGATTACAGGTAAATAGAAATCCTACATTACCGAGCGGATTGCTTTTATCAAAGATATCAACCTTTAATATTTTACCAATCGTCCAAGAAATCGGTAATAACGGGCATGAGCAACAAAGCACAAGCAAATTCTCTGTATTTTGTGGCAAGTCCAACAATATTACAATTAGTATCAATAACCATATAATTATAGAGGCACATATAAACGGCAATCCTTTTTTCTGCTTAATTGCTATATTACTTCTTAATTCATCCAAACACATCTTCATTCCTCCACAAATCCCGATTTATCTTTTTCTTTCTGAAAATTATGCGATTTTCAGCATTTGAAGTACATCTCTTTTATTTGGTTAAACGGTACATCTTTACATCATCTTAATAGAGCTTTGCACCTGCCGGAATATGGTTATCTACCATTAAGAGGTGGAGCTTTTCTTCGCCATCTTCTGTATGAACGGCGGAAAGAAGCATACCGCAAGAGTCAATACCCATCATTGCTCTCGGCGGAAGATTTGTGATTGCCACAAGTGTCTTGCCGACTAACTCTTCCGGCTCATAATAAGCGTGAATACCGCTTAAAATTGTGCGGTCTGTGCCTGTGCCGTCATCAAGAGTAAACTGTAACAGTTTCTTTGATTTCTTAACAGCCTCGCAAGCCTTTACCTTTACCGCACGGAAATCACACTTGCTGAATGAGTCAAAATCTACAAAGTCTTTGAACATAGGCTCGATTTCAACCTTAGAGAAGTCGATAACCTCTTCTTTTACTTCTTCCTTAACCTCGGGTGCTTTTTCAGCAGACTTTTTATTGTCGCTGTCTAAAGATTTCATTGTCGGGAACAACAATACATCTCTGATTGCAGGTGAATCTGTGAGGAGCATAACTAGTCTGTCAATGCCGTATCCGATACCGCCTGTCGGTGGCATACCGATAGAAAGCGCATTGAGGAAGTCCTCGTCTGTGTGGTTTGCCTCTTCGTCACCGTTTGCAAAAGCCTCTTCCTGCTTAGCGAATCTTTCTCTCTGGTCGATAGGGTCGTTAAGCTCGGAGTAAGCGTTACACATTTCCCAAGTATTGATAAAGAGCTCAAATCTCTCTACCTTTTCAGGGTCATCAGGCTTTTTCTTTGTAAGAGGAGAAATAGCAAGCGGATGATCCATAACAAATGTAGGCTGGATAAGATTCTTTTCGCAGAACTCTTCAAAGAAAAGGTTTACGATATCACCCTTTGTATGGCGCTCTTCAAATTCAATGTTCTTCTCTCTTGCAAGAGCCTTAGCCTCTTCGTCTGTCTTTACTTCGTCAAAGTCAATTCCCGCATATTTTTTAATGCAGTCAACCATTGTAATTCTCTCAAAAGGCTTACCGAAATCAATTTCAATGCCGTTATATGTTATTACAGAACTGCCGCATACCTTTTCTGCGAGATATTTAAACATACTCTCTGTAAGATCCATCATACCGTAGTAATCGGTGTATGCCTGATAAAGTTCCATAAGTGTAAATTCAGGGTTGTGTCTTGTGTCTACACCCTCATTACGAAATACTCGTCCGATTTCGTAAACTTTCTCAAGACCGCCGACAATAAGTCTTTTAAGGTAAAGTTCAAGAGAAATACGAAGTTTTACATCTTCGTCAAGTGCATTGTAATGAGTTTCAAACGGTCTTGCTGCCGCACCGCCTGCATTTGCAACAAGCATAGGGGTTTCAACTTCCATAAATCCTCTTTCATCAAGGAAGTTACGGATTTCTTTGATTATTTTTGAACGCTTTACAAATGTATCCTTAACCTCTTCGTTCATAATGAGGTCAACATAACGCTGTCTGTAACGGGTATCTGTATTTGTAAGGCCGTGGTATTTTTCGGGTAGAATCTGAAGGCTCTTTGAAAGAAGTGTTACAGAAGTTGCGTGAATTGAAATCTCGCCAGTCTTTGTCTTAAATACTTCGCCGCTGATACCAACGATGTCGCCTATATCGTATTTCTTAAAATCTTTGTAGCTGTCTTCGCCGATATTATCTCTTGCCACATAAACCTGAATTGTGCCCTTTAAGTCCTGAATATGGCAGAAAGAAGCCTTACCCATAACACGCTTTGACATAATTCTGCCTGCCAAAGAAACCGACTTGCCCTCAAGCTCTTCAAAGTTTTCTTTAACATCTGAACTGTGGTGTGTAACATCGTACTTTGTTATTTCAAACGGATTCTTGCCTGCCTCCTGTAAAGCCGCAAGCTTTTCACGGCGAATCTTTAAAAGCTCACCGAGATTTTCAGTATTCTGTGACTGATTCTTCTCACTCATTATTTATATTTCCTTTCAACACTGCTTACTTTGAAATCTCTAAAATCTTAAGTCCCTGAACGCCGGCAGGAGTTTCAACCTCAACTACATCGCCTACGCTTCTCTCCATAAGAGCTTTACCGATTGGTGATTCATCAGAAATAACGCCCTCTCTCGGGTTAATTCCATTTGAACCTGAACCTAAGATTTTGAAAGATACCTGTCTGCCGTTTGAAACATACTCAACCTTTACAACAGAAGTAAGGTGAACATGCTCGTTTGAAGTGTTGCTCTCATCAATGATAACGGCATTTTTAAGAGTAACCTCAACAGTAGCAATACGAGCCTCAAGCATAGCCTGCTCGTTTTTGGCGTCATCATATTCACTGTTCTCCGAAAGGTCACCGTATGAACGGGCAACCTTGATTTTTTCCGCAATTTCTTTTCGTTTTTCGGTTTTTAAGAATTCGAGTTCTTCCTCGTATTTTTTAACGTCTTCTGCTGTAAGCATAATTTGTTTTGCTGCCATTATACATCGTCCTTTCAATCAGAAAAATGAAATCTGTAGAATTCTTACATACTTTTTAATTATAAAATTTTTTAATGCCAATGTCAAGCAAAATGCAAAATATTGGCAGCAAAGCACATATACGGAAAAAGTGAGGCAAGCCTCCTCTATTCATCGGTTTTATTTATTTTTTCAAACTGCGCATATAAGGATTTTACAGTTTGACTTGTTGAAAAATTACTGCACATTGTCGGCAGTATCGAACCTAAACTGTACTGTCTTCCGAGTGAATACAGTGCAGAACAAAAATACTCCGTTTCAATCTCCTGCGGCTTTATTCTGTCAAAGCCGTTAGGCATTTTAAAGTAATACTTATAGTAAATCTCGCCTAAAACTTCCGCTTTCGGTCTGCCGTTTGTCAATATCAATGTTTTGTCATTTGACGAAAAAGTATTTTCTATTGTGCGTGGAGCAATTATGAGTTGACAGAGTTCAAGCTCCTCCGTTCGTTTTGTAACAGTTGCGCAAGCTCCCATATTCTCCATTATCAGTTCGTTTTCATCGTAATATACATCGGGAGAATTTGTAACAACGGTAACATCAGAGGAGTATTTCATCACATACTTTAAAAATTCACTGTCCCTGCCGTCGGGATCATATATGCCGATTTTCAATTTTTCTGCAAAATCACACATAGAAAGCAGGCATATTGCAAGATTGGTACAAAGTCTTGCCGTGAAATCCGAATTTTCAAATCTACGAAAACCACACTCATCGTGGAAATCTATTTTAGGCGAACAGATTATTCTGTTTTTACTGTCGCCGATTATTTTTTCGAGTTTTTCAAATCTCGGTTTTCTTCCGTATGAAATGTATGTAATTTGTTTAAGGTACACACCTCTTGCTCTTTTCACCTGTACTACCGCTCTGTCACGCTTAAGTCTGTCAACTAAACCTTTCATTCCTTTTCTTCGTTCGTGCTTTTTAACAGTCAGTGCCGTAAGCATAAAAAATCCCTCCGCATAACTTTTTATAAAGTATATGCAAAGGGATTAATTTTAATTATTAATTATGATTGATATTCTGTCATTGGGTTATATTTTACACCGTTCAATCTTGTTTCAAAGTGAAGGTGGGCACCTGTTGAATGACCTGTAGAACCTACAAAGCCGATAACTTGTCCCTGATATACATGCTGACCCGTATAAACCATAGTTGTGGAGAGATGACCGTAAACAGTCATCTTACCGCCGTCATGAGCAATCATTACATAGTTGCCGTAACCGCCGCCGCAACCGCATGAACCGTCTTTACCCCAGTTGTGATAACAACCGTTGTAAGAATCAATTACTACGCCTTCTTTTGCGGCAACAACATCCGCTCCCATAATTCCTGAGTCTGCTATATCAATTGCACCGTGGTTATAAGAGCCTCTGTCCTCGTTCCATTCGGAAGTAAGATAGTAATAGCCCGGGCACGGCCATACAAAACCCGACGGAGAAATGTCAAGGTCACCGTGAATAGTACCGCTTGATGAGCCACCGCTGTTTGAATTATTATTTCTTTCCTGCTCGGCACGCTCTGCCTCAAGTCTTGCCTTTTCAGCGTAATAATTAGAAATAGCCTTTTCTATATCATCACTTTCAAGTGCGCCGTTCTGGATTTCGCTTGTCGCCTTATCGCTTGTCTTATAAAGTCCTGCCAAAAGTTCTTTATTCTCTTCAAGAATTTTGTTAAGCTCCTGCTGGTCGCTTTCAAGGCTTGCCTCTTCTGCCTCGAGTGAATCCATATCCTTTTCAAGTTCTGCCTTTTCTTTAGAAATATTCTCAAGGTCGCCCTTAATTGAATTGATAAGATTATTATCGTAATCAGAGAGTGCCTCTACAAGCTCCATTTTATCAAGAAAATCAGAAAAGCTCTTTGCTCCGAAAATAATTTCAAGGTCAGTTGTATTGCCTGCCATATAAATATTTCTGAGTCTGTTGCGAAGTGTATTCATCTGATCTTCAATTTTCTTATTTGCATCGTCAATCGCTGCCTGTTTGTCCTGAATTTTGCCGTTAAGCTCATTAATGCTCTGATGGCTGAGTTCGATTTTATCATCGAGAACCTGCACCTTGCTTACAAGCGCCTTAACATATTCTTCCTGATCTGCAATATTTTCTTTTGTTTTTTCAAGAATCTGCTGATATTTATCGCTCTGCGCCTGAAGTTCCTGTCTTCTGCTTTCAAGAGCGTCTATATCGTTCGGGTCAATTGTGGTTGCCTGAGTTTGCTCAGTTGATGCCTCTTGTGCAGCCTGCTCCTCAGCAAATACAGGATAAGCCGAATATGCAAAAATACACATACTGAGAATTGCACAAAGCACAGCTTTGAATTTTCTTTTAGTTATTTTCATCAAATATACTCCTTTGTTATTACCAGCCGAGAATTTCGTTTCCTTCCATCTTCAGATACTTACGCATTGAAATAAAGCTGCCGAATGCACCGATAACCACACCTGCAACAATAAATATACCGCCAACCTGCAGATAAACATCCGAGAACGGAATAGTGGAAATTTTTACAAATGAATTTACTGCCGACATTACGCCTTCATATACCACATAAAGTACGCCTGTACCGATAATGGCTGAAATAAAACCGAGAACCATACCCTCGACTACAAACGGCAGCCGAACAAAAGCATTGGTTGCGCCGACAGACTTCATAATACTTATCTCAAATCGTCTTGAATACATTGTTGTTCTGATTGTATTTGCAATGATAAACAGAGAAATAATCGTAAGTGCAACAACTATCGCAAGACTTATGTAGCTTACAAGATTGCTTATATCGGTAAGTTTTCTCGCAAGCTCACTGCGGTTGTTGATAGAATCAACACCGTCAACCTTTAAAATTGCGTCAATAGTTTGGTCGTACTTTGACAAATCGTCCATTGCAATTATATATGCATCGGGCAACGGGTTGTTGTCGCCGTTTACATTTTCAAATACAGCTTCCGGAAGTGAATCTTTAAATTCGTTAATTGCATCTTCCTTCGGGTAAAATCTTACAGAGGTAATATTATCAAGTTTCTCAAGGTTTTTGCCAATGTAAACCGCCTCAAGGTCAGATGCTCCGTCCTTGATGTAAACGGTTGTTTCATTGGTTTTTCCCACAGAGTCAACTTCCTTTTCTATGTTTACCGAAATAAGTTCAGCCGCACCTGTAAGCACAAGACAGCTTACAAGAACGCATATCGAAGCAATACTCATAATTCGGTTGCTCCATATACTTCTGAAACCTTCTCTTATTAAATAGCCAAAGCCACTCATATTATGTTCCTTTCTTTTTAGTCTGGAACGACATCATTGTCAACAAAGTTTTCTTTTGTTTCTTTGTTAAGGGCAATACCCTCAATAATTTCGTCAATATCCTCATACTGCGCATCATATGCAAGTGCAGCTTCGGGATTTTTAGTGTCGCTCTTTACTCTGCCGTGGTCAATTACAATTACACGCTTGTTAAACTGTCTTACAAGTTCGTGTTCGTGAGTAACAACAAGTACAGTTGTACCCATATCGTTAATTTCACTCAAAAGTTGAATAATATCATGTGACATTTCAGGGTCAACATTACCTGTCGGCTCATCGGCAATGATAATTTCAGGATTATTTACCAATGCTCTTGCAAGGCTGACACGCTGCTGCTCACCGCCCGAAAGCTCACTTGGCTTGTTTTTCATTTTATTTTTTAGTCCGACAAGCTCAAGAATGTACGGAACTCGTTTTTTAATTGATGATGCGCTCGCTCCGATTGCTCTCATTGCAAAAGCTACATTGTCAAAGACATTCATCTTATCTATCAGTCTGAAGTCCTGAAATACAATACCCATATGACGACGAAGATACGGAACTTTTCTGCGACGCATTTTTGTTATATTTAGATTATTCACGATTATTTCGCCCGACGACGGACTTTCCTCGTGCATAATCAGTTTTAAAAACGTACTTTTACCTGCTCCGGACGCACCTACTATAAAAGCAAACTCGCCCTTGTCTATATGTATAGAAACATCATAAAGCGCATGAGTGCCATTCGGATAGGTTTTAGATACATTGTTAAAATCTATCATAAATTTCACCTTTATTACAAAATACACACTTATTCTGTATATTTTGCGTTATATAATACAATATTTTGTAATATTTTGACAAGTTAATTCTAAAAAGTCAAAATGGCCTGCGCTACCGAAAAATCGGCAGTGCAGAGCCATATTAAATTCACTCAATCAATACTTTGCAGGACTTGCGTTAAGGTATTTTTTAACCATAAGAGCTACCTTAAATACGATAGCGTCCTCAAATTCACGAAGGTCAAGACCTGTAAGTTTCTTAATTTTTTCAAGTCTGTAAACAAGTGTATTTCTGTGAACAAAAAGTTTTCTTGATGTTTCAGAAACATTGAGGTTGTTTTCAAAGAAACGCTGAATTGTAAAAAGTGTTTCCTGGTCGAGGCTCTCGATTGAACCACGCTTGAAAACTTCCTTTAAGAACATTTCACAAAGAGTTGTGGGAAGCTGATAGATAAGACGGGCAATACCGAGGTTATCATAGCTTACTATTGTACGCTCTGTATCAAATACCTTTGCAACCTCAAGTGCGCTCTGTGCTTCTTTAAATGAACGGGCAAGGTCCTTAATACCTGTTACCGTTGTACCTATACCTACAACGCAGTGGGTGTAGAATTCACTTGAAAGTGTGTCTGAAATAGAGCTTGCAAGCTTTTCAAGGTCACGGCTCTCTGTATCCGCCTTAATCTCTTTTACGAGTGCAATTTCGTACTCATTAATATTGATAACAAAGTCCTTTGACTTGTCCGGGAAAAGATTCTGAATAATATCGTATGCAGAAACATCTGTTTTTGAAACGATTTTGATAAGAAGACAAACTCTTGAAACTTCGCTGTTAAAGTGAAATTCTCTTGCCTTAAGATAGATATCGCCCGGAAGAATGTTGTCGAGAATTACATTCTTAATAAAGTTTGAACGGTCATATTTCTCGTCATAATACTGCTTAATGCTTGCAAAAGAAACAGAAAGTAGCTGTGCGTACTTCTGAGCATACTCATCTGTACCCTGTACAAATACAGCGTAATCATACTTAGCGTTGCTGCCAAATGACTTATATGTATAGCCGTTGATTACAAAAGGAGCTGTTGAACTTAAGGTTTCTGAATTTACGCTTTCGTTTACCTCACCGATTTTGCCGAGCTCTGAACAAGCTATAACAACAGAAGTTTCGTCAATAACGCCTATTGTTCTGTCAATTGCATCTTTCATCTGGTGAACAATACCCTGGAATAATCTGTTTGACATTTTATTTACCTCTTTTTCTAAGCAAATATTCATATAATTGTAAGCATATTATTCAGGCTGTATTTTGCTTTGACCTTAGCTGCAAACATATACAAAATGCATAACACCTGTAATTTTTGCAAAACAAGCCTTTGTAGCAAAAATTCTTATAATAAGAGCCTAATGAATTAATATATTTACTGTCTCTTATACACATCTCCGAGCCCACGAGACGTAG
>ENA-OYAW01000472-OYAW01000472.1-human-gut-metagenome-genome-assembly--contig:-NODE-472-length-9297-cov-4.841593_pt1 | contig 9297 bp, 6 predicted proteins | sample MGYA00244521_ERZ652827 | MGnify/ENA primary metagenome ERZ652827 (study PRJEB26926, sample SAMN06164398) | human gut metagenome | biome: ENVO:00009003; feature: ENVO:2100002; material: ENVO:00002003... | reverse complement strand
GGCATACGAGATTCCTCTACGTCTCGTGGGCTCGGAGATGTGTATAAGAGACAGAGTGGTAGCTGCTCTTGCCGATGCCGCCCACGCCGATGATGCCTTTGGTGAGCTGGTCGCTCGGGGCGACGAATTTCGGGCCTCCGAGCACGCTGCGCGGCACGACGGTCAGCAGCGTCATGCTGCCCAGCGTTTTGAGGAAATCTCTGCGGGAACTCATTTTCTTCAGGTTGTTTTGGATTTATAAGGTCGTGAGCCGGAGGTTGCGCCAGAGGACTTTGATGCCTCCGCCGTCGTGGATTTGCAGGGCGATGCGTCCCTGTGCGGCGCCGATCTTCGCATCGGTGATGTCGGCCATCGCCTCGCCGTTGAGCCACGTCTGCACGCGGTCGCCCTGTACCCGCAGGCGCAGCGTGTTCCACTCGCCCTCCTTGAGCACCGACTCCTTCTCGTCGGGAATCTGCACCAGCCATCCGCGGCCGTAGGATTCGTAGATGCCCGCCGTGTCGTGCCCCTTGGGAGCCACCTCGCACTGCCAGCCGTGGACCTTCACGGGCGGCTCGACGAACGAACGGAAGAAGACGCCCGAATTGCCGTTCGCCAGCTGTTTGAACTCCACCGTGAGGTCGAAATCGTCGTAATACTCCCGCGTGGCGAGGTAGCCGTACTCCTTGTCGGGGCCGCTCTCGCAGACGAGGTTGCCCTCTTTATCCACGTACCATTTCTCGGTGCCGTAAGCCTCCCAGCCCGTGAGGTCCCTGCCGTTGAAAAGTTCGACCTCCCGGCCGGCCTTGCGCGGCAGCTCCTTGATCTTCAGATTGCGGAACGAGGCGGGGTAGCCGTGGTCTTGCAGACAGATGACGCCTCGCTGTGCCAGGCCGTATTCGGGAGCCGTCTCCCATTTGCCGCTGTTCTTGCGTGCGAACCAGTCGTCGGTCCAGGCGTCGAATTCGAGGATTTTACGACCGTTGAGCCAATGCTCGACATGTCCGTTGTCGCAGACGATGCGCGAGGAGTTCCACTCGCCCTGCGGATTGACGACGAGCGAATCGGGGTTCGGGAGGTGCATGGCGTAATCGACTCCCAGGCGCTGCCACGGTTCGAGTTTCGTCGGGGCGTTCTGCGCCTCCCAGCCGTCGTTGTCGATCAGCTGATATTCGGGCCCGGTGACGTAGGGGACTTTGAAATAGGGGTTCTCGACCACATGGTAGAGCATGCCGCTGTTGCCGCCCGGGGATAGTTTCCAGTCCCAGTCGAGGATGAAGTTTTCATACTGTTTCTTGGTGACGATGTAGCCTCTCAGGTCGCTGCCGCCGCCTTTGGCCTGGATGCAGCCGTCCACGACGTGCCACGGCTGCGTGAGCGAATCGCCGTTGAAGTCTTTCCATTGGTCGAGCGTCTTGCCGTCGAAGAGCAGTTGCCAGCCGTCGGCGATTTCGGCTTCGGTGAGGGTGTTGTGACGGGGCCCGCACGAGCAGAGGCAGGCCGCGATGATCCCTGATCCGGCCAGCGTGCGGAGCAGATTTCGGAATGAGTTTCGTTTCATAAGATAGGTTTAAGTAGGATTTAATATCTCGCGGATTTAATTAGCTAAGGCAATTCACACCAAAGCAAGATCGTTTCCTTTAACAGAAAAATTCGTCAGACGACTATATCCATCGATAAATCTGCCAAGATACGCGTTAAATACTGTGTTAAGGGTCATAGTAGACAGAGATATTTACTGATCTCGGATCATTTTTTGCGACTGTTTCCCGGTGAGAATTTCACGAGTATGACGCCGTGGGGCGTCACTTCGGTCTCAAACTGGTCGGAAGTCTTTATCAAGTCTTTCTGTCTCCAAAGGTCGCGCACGGTCTGTTCGCCGCGCAATCCCAACTGGCGGAGCGAAACAGCCATCTTCGCCGACTGCAGTCCCCGGTTGAAGAAGCCGACGGCCATTGATCCGTCTTCGAGGTGTTTGGCGTAGATCACTTGTTCGCCCTCCTGCCAAACGGGATAGGATTGTATGCCCAGCGGGTCCTGATTGACGTCGTTGACCTCGTCATTGGTGAGCAGACTCACCGTGAAGTCGTCCATCTGCGCAATGTCGCAGCCGATCAGCATTGGAGAGGCAAGCAGCGACCAAAGGCTGATGTGCGTGTATTGTTCATCGGCCGTCAGTTTCGTGGGATGCAGTTTGGGGCCCCAGCCCACCATCCCCACGACCAGCATGTCAGGATCAGCCCAGTGCCCCGGACGGTTGAAAGACAGCCAACGGTCCTGCGAGAACCCGATGCGGCTTACACTTTCCCATGTATCGCGGATGTCTCCCGTCGTGCGCCAGCAGTTCGCATAACACAGCCAGATCGGAGCGTCGCCATAGGGCGCACTGTTCGAGAGGCTGAAGACGATGTCACGGTCGAGTTTGCGGAGCGCATCATGCATTTCCCTGACATGATAGTAGTCCAATGGATGCCAGTCGTATTTCAGGTAGTCGATTTCCCATTCGCCCCATTGTTTCACATCTGCATCCACGAAGGAGTAGGGGCCATGATGCCAAACCTCGCGTCGGTCATCCCAGTAGTTACCGTTCGGTTTTTGATAACGGTAGTTCTCGTTGTGCAGCCCCTTTTTGATCCACTCGTTTTCACCGTCAGGACGGTCTGAATAACTACCGATATGGGCAGCGTAGGTGCCGATCCACGGTGTCGAATAGATGCCCACCCGCAAGCCCATGTCGTGAATTTCGCGCGTGAGTGCCACCATGTCGGGAAATTTTTCGTTAGGCTGGATGGCATTGTATTGTCCTCCGCGTCGGCCCTGCCAACCGTCGTCGATGTTGACATAGCTCCAGCCATGGTCAGCGAGCCCTTTTTCGACCATTGCGCGTGCCGAGGAAAGTATCTGTTCCTGCGTAACGTCGCGTGCCCAGCAGTTCCAACTGTTCCAGCCCATCGGTGGAGTGAGGGCGATTTCATCGCCCACAATGATCCGCAGGTCGCGTTCGCAACGTCCCAGCGTATTCTCGGCGTTCAGACGAACGATGTATTCACCCGGCCTTTTCACCCGGCCGGTAATCCTTCCGGTGGCAGGGTCAAGTTTCAGCCCCCGAGGGAGCCCTTCAGCTGAGAAAGTCATCGGGCGATTACCTGTCGCTGCAATCGTGAAGAGAAATTTCGAGTCAGGACGCACGCCGAAGACACGGGCGCCGTTGATACGCGGCGTCGGAGCCGCTTTCGGGGTCAGGATGTATTTTGACAGGTCGTACGCACCCTGCGCCGCATCCTGTTGGGCCGTGGCCTCGCCACAGATTGCAGCGAGAATCAAAACCATTAGAAAAGAAGAACGTTTTTTCATGATCTATTTTGAAAAATGTTGAAAGAATTCAGTGATTAAGAAGCTTCACTTTTTGATTCCGACGGAAAGAAGGCAGATGTTCGAATTGGTCTTTTGAATGGGTTAAACTTTCAAGAATGTGTTTTTTCGGTAGAGGAAATAGAGAAACAGCCAACATACGGCGACATAGCCTGCGTTGTTGATTACCCGTGCTATCGCCTCGGGACAATGGGAGGCCGCTCCGCCGAAAAAGAAATTCGCAATGCCGCCGAATCCGACGATCCGCTGCGCCATATAGATCGTGATGGAGTTCAACCCGACTACACGGAAGAAAAAGGGCCATCGTTTCCAGCCCCGCACGTCGATCAGGTAATAGAACAATGCGAACAATCCCAATGAATAGCCCGTTACCACACAGGTGAATGAACTGCTCCATAATTTTTTGTTGATGGGCATCCAGTAACTCCAAACGATTCCGATCAACGTGATGGCCGCGGCGGCCAGCGCTATATAGAGTGCAATCCGACCGCCGCTGAGCGACAGCCGTTTCCGGAGCAGGAACTCGCCCGTAAACATGCCGAACAGCGCTGAAACGATAGCCGGAAGCGTGCTCAGCAATCCCTCGGGATCGAACGACCCACAGGCGAGCGTCCCGGGAAGCCATTGGCGGTCTACCCATCCGGCGATATTCCCGGTCACCGAAAGAGGATCGGAACCGTCGGGCGCGTCGGGTGCGACGACGAGGCATATCAGCAGCGAATAACCGATCAGTACGACAGCTGCAAACGCGATTCGCGTGCGTAGTCCGCAATACATGTAGAGCAATGCTGCGAACATCCAAGCCAGACCGATTCGCCCCAGCACGCTCGCCATGCGTAACGATGCGAAGTCGAATCGCAACAGTCCGTTGTAGACCATTCCCAGAATGACGAGCGTCACTCCCCGGCGAATGACTTTGAACAGAATCCGTCTTTCGCTGACTCCGACGACACGTTGTTTGGCCAGCGAGAAAGGAAATGACACCCCGGCGATGAAGAGAAACAACGGGAAGATCGTGTCGTGCTGGGTCAGCCCGTTCCACGATACGTGGCCCATCTGCCGGGCTACGGCGTCAGTCAGGGGACTGGGCCAAAGGGCGCATATCGCAGCTATAAGGCCTGAAAAGCCCATGATGAAAAGCATGTCGAAACCCCGCAGGGCATCCAGTGAAAGCAGTCTTTCATTCTGTTTCATAAGTTCGGTTGTTAAGAGAGCGTGCCGGACGATTCGAAGATCCTCCGGCACACTCTCATGACAGAAAATCAGTCGATGGAGACGACGCTGATTACCGGTGAAGTTCCCACGGCACCCGCCAGACGGTGGTTGCCCGTGTTGGGATTCACACCATTACAGGCGATATCGGCAACGCAGCGTAGTCGGCATTGCAGCAAACCTCCTGCGGCGATTTGCGCACTCAATGTGAAGTCATTGTCGATTTGCGCATTGTCAGTGCCCACCTTCTTGTTACCCGTAAGATCTTCGACCAGATCGAGCGTGTAGACAACTTTTTCTCCGGCTACCTCAGCAGTGCGCTGGGTAGCTATGGGTTTCCAGCTCTCATTGTCGAAGTATTCAAGCGACCAATAGCGTGCTGCACCGGCCGCAGATCGGGTAATGAACTTGATGTGCATCACCGTGCCGGCTGGCAGTAATTCTTTGACCAGAATCTGAAAGAGCCAGTAGTCACCTGTCAGCGAGCCTGATAAATAGGGATGTCCGGTTGCGCCGATAACTTTCGTGATAGGGCGTGTATTCGCATCGTCTTGTATGTAGCTGATCGTGCCTTCGCCGATTTCGGCCGGGAGAGAGTTGTTGATGACGAAAGCGTCGGTGTATTTCCCGCTGGCATAATAGTCAGCCGTAAAGAGCCATTCGACGGGGAAACCTTTTACTACGTAGGCTCCTTGTTGAGAAATGGCTATCATGCGGGTTTCAGCGCCGCAGGTCAGCACGAGCGTTCCCTCACGCTTTTTTTCGGTATTGGCCGAGCAGTCGATCTTGACTTCCCGCGGCCCCTCGGCGCTTTCCGGGATCAGTGTACACCAGTCGGGTTTCTCGGAAACTTCCCACACTCCGGGAGCCGAAATGATCAGGTTTTGCGTACCGCCTTCCTTAGCGAATGACCATTCATCGGTCGACAGATCGAATACTGGAGTTTCTTTGTCATCGTCGCATCCAGCAAGGAGTAGCGTAATAAAACCGAAAAATATCCAATAAAGTATTTTTTTCATGCTATTTGTTTTTTAATGTGAAAATGATTAATAGCCGGGATTCTGTACCAGATTCGGATTTTTATTGATCTCACTCATAGGTACTGCCATCCAATAGCTCTTTGGCGACTCGAAGATGCGTTTGCGTCCGCCCTGATTGGCTTCGATCACCCGGTAGAACTCCTCGGCGGTTTTCCCGTCTCGGTTCCATGAGCGAGGCTGTTTGTTCATCACCTCGAAAGCCTCCTTCCAGCGGCGCAGATCGTGGAAACGGCGCCCTTCGAATAGAAACTCAATCGAGCGCTCTTGATGGAGCACCTTGCGCAGTTTTTGACCTGTAGGAATTCCTCCGGCAAGGGCCCACGAGTCCTGAAATGTGGGCAGTCCGCAACGTTCGCGTACCCGATTGATGTATTCTATACTTTGTGCACTCAGCGACCCGTTGTACTCGAAATCAGCCTCGGCATAGCTTAGATAAAGTTCCGGCAACCGCAGATAAGGATATGCATAATAGTAATAGCTGAATGAATTGCTTGTGGCATTATAGGTCGAGGCTTTGGGAATCCATTTTTGGCAAAGATAACCCGTACAACTCTGATATTCATCGGTTTCTTTGAGTGTTGAACCATGCAGTTCATCTCCGCGTAAATAGAGTATGATTTCCTTACCGTCAACTTCATACGTACCGCGGTCATATCCCACCGAAGCGTAGAAACGCGGTTCTTTGTAAAGGTGCAGATTGGCTGTGCCGGCTTCGGCGTTGTAGGCGTAAGGATCAATACCTTTCGTTTCAGGGTCGTCCTCCCACGGAAGACCGTTTTTTGTGTAGTACATCTCTACAGCTTCCATGGTCGGCACTTCGGTTGTTTTCCACCCCCTCGACATGTCTTTGGAAAGCGAACGCGGTCCCATCAGCCATTGCAGGTTTTGGCAGCCTCCACGGTCGCCTTTGGCCTCGATGAATTCGACACCGTTCCAGTGTTCTTTGGTGAATGTATCACGATAGTTGATACGTCCGCGTTCAGCATCGGGCAAACTTGAATCGGCTGACATGTAGAGATAATAGTTCTGACGGCCGATTTCCGAATTGTATTTTTCAGCCACTGCGATTGCGTCAGTTGCTGCATCCATCGCTGTTTTCCACTTCTCTGCATCGTAGGTCGTGTTCATCAGTGGCGTACCGTCGTGATTGTTAAATCCGACATAGTCGGAGTTGCCGTTAACCAGCGGCGAAGCCGCATAGAGCAACAAGCGAGCCTTGTAACTGAGCGCCGCCATCTTCGTCGGAAGTCCCAGTTCGGTATCGATGACCGTTTCAGGCAGCAGTTCAGCTGCTTTGTCATAGCATTCTGCGATGTATTTCACGCACTCGTCGTAAGGCGTGCGAGGTGCGAAAACCTCCGCATCGGGAGCGTCGTTGGGGATATATCTTTTGACCAGAATGATAGGACCATAGTATTCAAGCAGCAATTGATGGTAATATCCGATCAGATACCATGCTTCGCCGGCGTAACGGTCGGCATTTTCCGGACTGATGGCCGGTACTTTGTAGACGTTGTCCAACAGATAAAAGGCGTAGCGGATGCCACGGTAGATATCGTAATTGGTACCCCCGCTCGTACTATAAGGAGCCCATCTCCCGAAATAGGTGACATTGGCGTTTTCCTCGCCGTAAATAAGGCTCTTACTGGAAAACCAATAGGTAGTACCTACTCCACCTGTCATTAGGTCGTCTCCGGCAAACTGGTCGGGAGACCAGTCGTATCCAATCAGATTGGGCATGTAGGTACGCATATAGTAACGATATTTTTCGGCCTGCTGTGTTGTTTTCCATATATCGTCCTGGGTTGCCTTGCCTTCTGGAACGACATCGAGGTATTCGCATGAAGTGAGCAGCGACAGGAATGAAAGCGTAATCAGTATGTTTTTCATAATTGTGCGGTATGATTTAGAAATTGAATTGGAACCCGAGATTGAATGTCCGTTGCAACGGATAGCTCAGGCCGTTGCCCGAACCTTTTTCGGGATCCCAGTACTTGAACGGTGCGAAAGTCAACAGGTTGGTACCCGATACGTAAATACGCATCATTTTGTATGAGTAACCGATCTCTACGGTTTTCAGGCGCAGCATTTTGCCGTTGCGCACGTAGAGCGTGTTGGCCTGGCCGTTGTGTTCGTTCCACTGTGAGGAGAGACGCGGATACTTGGCAGCAGGGTCGGGATTCGACTCGCTCCAATGTTCGTCAGCAATCCATTGCACCAGCCCGAACCCAGGTTTGGCCTTGGTCGAGAAAGGATGGGCGTCGTACATGATAATCGAAACCTTTCCCTGACCTTGGAAGAACGCCGAACAGTCGAAACCCTTGTATTTGAGCGAAAACCCGAATCCATAGATAATTTCCGGAACGGTCGGATTGCCGGTCCAGCACTTATCATTGTCGTCGATAATATCATCATTGTTCAGATCTCTGTATTTAATATCGCCAGGTTGTAGTGGATAACGGGTTGCATAGACGCTCTTGGGCGAAGACGCGATTTCCTCCTCGTCCTTGTAGAGTCCGTCAGCAATCAGGCAGTTGATTGAGTTAATCGGATGTCCTGCCTTATACTGGTAGGCCCACTTATATTTGGGTTCGTCCATCGAAACGATTTCGTTATGCGCATAGGTGAATGTGCCCCGCAACGAGAGAATCAGGTCTTTCGAGAAGGCTTTATTATAGTCTAACGAGATATCGACACCGCGGTTGTCAACTTTTCCGATATTCGCCCACGGCGTGATACCTGACATACCGAATGATGAGGGTAATGACGTACGCTGCATGAAGATGCCCGAACGTTTCTCCTTGAACCAGTCGAAGATGATGTTCAGACTGTTGAACAAGCCTATCTCCACACCGATATCGAGTTTGCGGCTTTTCTCCCACGTGGCCTCTGGGTTGCCGAAGATCGAAAGGATCGGACCGTTCTTTTGATCGAAATTAGTTCCGATCTGCACATCATAGTGTTGGTCCATAGCTACTGTGCTCAGATAGGGAAAACGGTCTGTGTAGTTTGATGAAATCACATCGTTGCCGACCAAACCGTATGAAGCACGTATCTTGAAGAGACTGATCTTATCTTTGATTCTTTTCCAGAAGGGTTCGTTCGAGATCACCCATCCGCCGGCAATCGAGGGGAAGAAACCGAAGCGTTTGCCCGGGGCGAAGTTTTCCGAACCGTTGTAACCGAAGTTGGCTTCGATCAGATAGCGCTTGTCGAATCCGTAGGTAACGCGGCCTGCAAGGCCCTGCTGGCGGTAGGGCAGCGAGGCGTACTCTTCGGCATCGGAAATGTTCATGTTGCGCTCTTTCTGATGGTAGACGAACGTTGCGCCTACGTCATGCTTCTTGTTGAAGGTGCGTGCATAGTCGAGTTTGACCTGGAACGCCAGCTCCCGGTAGCCATCGCGGCCGCGTGTGGTTCCCAGATAGGTCGTACCGGTATTGGTCGAGGAGCTCGTGTAGCTGTAATTGCCGTCGGCGTCTACGTCATAGCCCGAGAGTTGATACATGAACGGTGTGAACGAACGGTTGACGGCTGAATAAACGCGGTTGTAGAACGTAGCCATGCCGGTCAGGCTCAGCCCCTTGGTGACGAAATCGAGATTCTGGCTGACGGTCAGCGCCGAAGTGAAATGGCCGCGGAACTTGTCGCTGTAACCGCGGCAGAGCTGGGCCTGTCTCTTATACACATCTCC
>ENA-OYAW01000435-OYAW01000435.1-human-gut-metagenome-genome-assembly--contig:-NODE-435-length-9687-cov-3.269311_pt1 | contig 9687 bp, 5 predicted proteins | sample MGYA00244521_ERZ652827 | MGnify/ENA primary metagenome ERZ652827 (study PRJEB26926, sample SAMN06164398) | human gut metagenome | biome: ENVO:00009003; feature: ENVO:2100002; material: ENVO:00002003... | reverse complement strand
AGATTCCTCTACGTCTCGTGGGCTCGGAGATGTGTATAAGAGACAGATATAACACGAACACATGGACGATCTTTTATTGCAGAAATACTTGAGAAACGAGACCTCGGAGGAAGAACTCGCCGAGGTACTCGACTGGTTGGACGCGTCAACGGAAAACCAGCGGTATCTCGATCGGCTCGATTATATTTCCAATCTCAATATTCTGGCCGGAGAGGCGCAGCCCCGTGTCAGCAGACGCACTGTTTCGCTCTGGAAGAGGACGGCTCAATGGAGTGCCGCGGCCGCAGCCGCGCTGCTTGTATGCGCCGGGGTGAGCCACTATCTGGCCGACAGGATTCTCGAATACCGTACCCGGGACATGATGGCCATTACCGCGCCCAACGGGCAGAGCATGTCCGTCACCTTGAGCGACGGGACGACCGTATGGCTCAATTCGGGCGCCAAATTGGAATACCCTTCGATCTTTTCCAGAAAGACACGCCGGGTCAAGATTTCGGGCGAGGCCATGTTTGAGGTGAAGCACGATGCCAGCCGTCCGTTCATCGTGGAAACATTCGCCTGCGATGCTGAGGTGCTGGGTACGAAATTCAACATCCTGGCCGATGCCCGAACCGCCGATTTCTCGGCTGCGCTGCTCGAAGGACGGCTGAAAATCTTGAACCGCCTCGGCGGCGGCGAATCCTTCATTCTCTCCCCCAACGAGCAGATCGACCTGGTCGACGGACATCTCAAACTCAACCGGATAACCGATCCGGACGACTTCCGCTGGGTCGATGGGCTGATGAACCTGAACACGCTGTCGTTCGGGGAGGTGATCCGCAAATTCGAGAACTATTACGGTGTCCGGATCACGATCGACAATCCCGAGGATATGCCCGTGCTCAAGTACCACGGCAAAATCCGCGTGTCGGACGGTGTGGATCATGCGCTGAAGTTGCTCCAGATCACCAATAACTTCTCCTTTACGCGCGACGACGAGACGAACACGATACACATAAAAATAACAAAAATCTAAACCGACTCTATGGAATAAACCGACTTCTGCCTCAAGACACTTTTATGCTGCACCGCCGACGCGCTCGGGCACGCTCGTGTCCGCCGGCGGGAGATAAACAGTGATTCGATTGCTAACCTATTGATCTTAAATCAGCAAACTTATGAAAAATTTAAGTATTAGGCAGATAAAATGCCTGATTACTCTAATTCTCTCCGTGTTCCTGTGCGGTGTGCCTGCTGTGGCTCAAACGCAGAAAATCGCGGTGAAGCTCGACATGACGAAGGTTCCGATGAAGGTCGTCATGAACGAAATCGAAAAGCAGACCAAGTATCTTTTTCTTTATACGGACGAAATCGACACGGAACGCATTGTCTCGATCAAGGCCGATTCCAAGCCTCTCAACGAGGTGCTGCCGCTGTTGTTCAAGGACACGGACATCACCTATGAGATCACGGTTCCCAACATCGTGCTGTCGAAGCGCGTCTCCGCTGCAAGGCCGTCGGCCATCTCGGGCGTGGTGAAGGATTCCGGCGGTTTGGGCATTATCGGAGCCACCGTTCTGATCAAGGGGACGACCGTCGGAACGACCACCGGTATCGACGGAGACTTTACCCTGACGCTCCCCGCCTCGGTCGACAACCCCGAACTGTCGGTCAGTTTCATCGGCTACGAAACCCGTGTCGTGCCCATCGGCTCGCGCACGACTTTCGACATCACACTGTCCAATTCGTCCATCGAGGTCGAGCAGGTCGTTGTTACGGCCCTGGGCATTAAACGTGCCGAGAAGGCGCTGTCGTACAACGTACAGCAGGTGGATGCTGATGCCGTCATCGCTAACAAGGATGTCAACTTCATCAACTCGCTCAACGGTAAAGTTGCCGGCGTGAACATCAACGCCTCGTCGGCCGGCATGGGCGGAGCCTCGAAGGTTGTCATGCGAGGCACGAAATCCATTTCACAGTCTTCGAATGCTCTTTATGTAATCGACGGCGTGCCGATGTTTACCAAGGCGATGGACGGCGGCACGGAGTTCGCCTCGCAGGGTACGACCGATCCCATCGCCGATATCAACCCCGAGGACATCGAGTCGATGTCGGTGCTGAACGGTGCGGCCGCTGCGGCACTCTACGGTTCGGATGCCGCCAACGGTGCCATCGTCGTCACGACCAAGCGCGGCAAGGCGGGCTACACTTCGGTGACCGTATCGAGCAACACCGAGGTGATGTCGCCGTTCGTCCTTCCCGAGTTTCAGAACCGTTACGGTACGGGCGATCTCAATTCGAGCGAAGGTTCGATCGTCCGCAGCTGGGGCAATCGCCTGAACAGCTCCAACTATATGGGGTACAGCCCGCGCGATGACTATTTCCAAACCGGCGTAACGGGTACCGAGAGCGTCTCGCTCTCGACGGGTACCGAGAAGAACCAAACCTATTTCTCGGCCGCGGCGGTCAACTCGCGCGGAGTAATTCCCAACAACGGCTACGACCGTTACAATTTTACGTTCCGCAATACCACCTCGTTCCTCGGTGACAAGCTGAAACTCGACGTGGGTGCCAGCTATGTGATGCAGAAAGACCGCAACATGACCAACCAGGGTACCTACAACAACCCGCTGGTCGGCGCTTACGTCTACCCGCGCGGCAACGACTGGGCCGATATCGAAATGTACGAGCGTTACGATCCCGCCCGCCGCCTCTATACCCAGTACTGGCCCGTAGGCGATGCCGGCATGACGATGCAGAACCCCTATTGGATCAACTACCGCAACCTGCGCGAAAACAACAAAGACCGTTACATGCTGAACGCTGCACTCTCGTACGACGTGCTCGACTGGCTCAATGTTTCCGGCCGTCTCCGCATCGACAACAGCAACAACGACTATACGGAAAAATTCTATGCTTCGACCTTCACGCAGTTGACCGAGGGTTCGAAAAACGGCCTCTACGGCATCACGAAGACCAAGGACAAGCAGGTCTACGGCGACGTGCTGGTCAATATCAACAAGACTTTTGGCGAGGACTGGTCGCTGCAAGCCAATGCCGGTGCTTCGATCTCGGACATGCGCTACGACGCCATGAAGGTGCGCGGCCCGATTCCCGACGGTGAGATCACCGACGAAAAACCTCTGCTGGCCAACGTGTTCAGCGTGCAGAACCTGAGCAACACCTCCAAGACCAAGCGGCTGCAGGAAGGGTGGCGCGAGCAGACCCAGTCGATCTTCGCCTCGGTTGAGATCGGCTTTAAGAACACCTACTTCCTCACGCTGACCGGCCGTAACGACTGGCCTTCGCAGCTGGCCGGCGAGCATTCGGTGAAGAGCTCGTTTTTCTATCCCTCGGTCGGTGCTTCGGTCGTGCTGTCGCAGCTCATCCCCGAGATGCCGAAGAACCTCTCCTACGTCAAACTCCGTGCGTCGTACGCATCGGTGGGTGTGGCTTTCGAGCGTTACCTCGCCAACCCGCGTTACAGCTGGAACGAGAGCGGCCTGAACTGGAGCACCCAGACCCGGTTCCCGATTTACAACCTCAAGCCCGAGCGCACCAAGTCGTTCGAGGTCGGTCTGACGATGCGCTTCCTGCGCCACTTCAACCTCGACTTCACTTACTATAACACCAAGACGCAGGATCAGACCTTCGAGCCGAATATCTCGACCGGTTCGGGTTCCTCCAAACTGACCATTCAGTCGGGTAACGTCCGCAACCGCGGTTTCGAGGTCGCACTGGGTTACAGCAATACGTGGGGCAAATTCTCGTGGGATTCGAACTACACGCTGTCGGCGAACAAGAACAAGATTCTTTCGCTTGCCGACGATGTGGTCAACCCCGAGACCGGCGAACACTTCTCGGTCGACCAGCTCGATATGGGAGGTCTTGCCGATGCCCGCTTCATCCTCCGCGAGGGCGGTACGCTGGGCGACTTCTATTCGCGCATCGACCTCAAACGCGACAGCAACGGTGCCGTCTATATCAACGAGAAGGGCGAGATCGCTTCCGAGTCGATCACCGACGTCAACAGCTACATCAAGCTGGGCAGCGTGCTTCCCGACGCCAACATGGCATGGCGCAACGACTTCCGCTGGCGTAACTTCAACTTCGGCTTCATGGTTTCGGCCCGCCTGGGCGGCGTGGTATTCTCGCGTACGCAGGCCATGCTCGACTACTACGGTGTTTCCGAGGTTTCGGCCGCAGCGCGCGATGCCGGCGGCGTGATGATCAACGGCGGCGACCTGGTGGATGCCAACAAATGGTACACGGCCATCGGCAGCGGTAACTCCGTTCCGCAGTACTATACCTATTCTGCCACCAACGTGCGCCTGCAGGAGGCTTCGATCGGCTATACGATCCCGAAGAAAAAGCTGGGCGACATCTGCGAAATTACCTTGTCGCTCGTGGGGCGCAACCTGTGGATGATCTACAACAAGGCTCCCTACGATCCCGAGACCGTTGCGACGGTGAACAGCTACTACCAGGGCATCGACTATTTCATGTCGCCTTCGACGCGTAATATCGGGTTCAACCTCAGACTTAAATTCTAATCTGCACGATGACTATGAAATTCAATATATTAAAACCGGCTTTGGCTGCGTTGGTACTTGTCGGTACGGCCTGCACCGCCAACTACCTCGATATAAATACCAATCCTTACGAGCCCTCCGAGGACGACATGCAGACCGACGGCTATATCATCGGCTCGGCGCTGACCTCGCTCGCGAGCACCGTCGTATCGACCGACGTCAATACGGCGCAGTTTACCGATGTGCTGCTGGGCGGCCCCATGGGTGGGTATTATTCCACGACGGGTGGCTTTACCCGTACGATCATGAATTACAATCCGACGGACGACTGGACGAACGTTTTCATGTATAGCGACAGGACGATCCCGGTGCTTTACTCGAACCTGCGCGAGCTGAAGAAGGTGACCGACGACCCCATCGTACTGGCGATCGCCGACATCATCAAGGTAGCGGCCATGCACCGCGTGACCGACACCTACGGCCCGATCCCCTATTCGATGATCGGTGAGAACGGCCAGATTCAGGTGCCGTACGATTCGCAGGAGAAGGTTTACGACAAGTTTTTCGAAGAGCTGGATGCCGCGATCAAGGTGCTTACCGAGCACCGCACGGATGCTATTTCCGCAAAAGCCGACTATATCTACGGCGGCAGCGCCGAGAAGTGGTGCAAGCTCGCCAATTCGCTCAAACTGCGCCTGGCGATGCGTATCGTCTATGCGAACGAGGCTAAAGCCCGCGAGATGGCCGAATCGGCCGTGAACAGCGAGGTGGGCGTCATCACGTCGAATGCCGACAACGCCAGGCTGACGTCGTTCGGTGCCGACGGCAACCCCATTTACGTGGCAGTCAACTACAACAAGCCCGCAGACTGCATAACGGGCGGCGATACGCATGCCGCAGCCGACATCATCTGCTACATGAACGGTTATTCAGACCCCCGCCGCGAGAAATATTTCACGCAGTCGGAGTGGCCCGGTCAAACCTATGTCGGCATCCGCCGCGGAATCGTGATTCCGCCTCTGGCATCCGTTGGCCGCAAGTACTCCGGCGTCAATATCTCGATCTCCTCGCCCGTCACGTGGATGAATGCTGCCGAGGTGGCTTTCCTGAAGGCCGAGGCGAAGGGTGTCTTCGGGTTCAACATGGGCTCCGGCGAGGCCAAGGATTTCTATGACGAAGGCATCCGCCTCTCGTTCGAGGAGTGGGGTGTGTCGGGTGCCGACACTTACCTGGCCAATACCACGGGCAAACCGCAGCTCTATGCCGATCCTGCGAACTCGAATTCTTATGCGCAGGAGTTGTCCGATATTACGATCGCATGGGATGAAGGGGCTACTCCGGCCCAGATGCAGGAGCGCATCATCACGCAGAAGTGGATCGCCAACTGGCAGCTGGGCAACGAGGCATGGGCCGACTACCGCCGCACGGGTTATCCCCGTCTGATGCCTGCCACCGAGGATGGAAACAAGAGTCTCGGGGTCGTCGATTCCGAACTCGGGGCGCGCCGTATGCCTTATCCGGCAGACGAATACACGACCAACAACGTGAACGTCAACAATGCGGTTTCGTCGCTTCTGAAGGGTACCGACAACATGGCGACCCGTATGTGGTGGGATTGCAACCCCGCGATCAAATAATAACCAACCCGAACGCTAAACGATTATGAAACGAAATATCAAGAAATTTCTGTTCCCGGCCGTAGCCGTTGCAGTCCTCTCTTTTGCGGCGTGCAGCGACTGGACGGAGACCGAAAGCCTCGACATCAACTATCCTACGCTTGAGGAGCAGAATCCCGAGCTCTACAAGCAGTACCTGAAGGCGCTCCGGGATTACAAGGCGGGCGAGCACAAGGTCGTCCTCGTCTCGATGGACAATACCACCTCGGCTCCGGCCCAGCGCAACGAGCACCTGACGACGATGCCCGACAGCGTGGACATCATCTGCCTGATGAATCCCGACAACCTGCATCCGACCCTGGCCGGTGAATTCGCCAAGGTACGCGAGAAGGGCACCCGGGTGATCTACAACATCGACTATAATGCGATCGAGAAACTCTGGGAGAAAGTCCTCGCGGATGAGGAGGCCAACAAACCCGAAGAACCCACGAATCCCAGCACCCCCGAGGCGACCCAGGACGAAGGCGGCGAAGGTGGCGGCGAGGGCGAACCGACCCCCGAGGAGGAGCTGGAGCTCCGTTTCCTGGAGTTCTGCAGGCAGCAGACCGTCAGTCAGCTGAACCTGTGTGCCAAATATGGTTACGACGGTGTCCAGGTGAACTATACCGGCCGTGCCCCGCAGGCTATGCAGGAAGAGGAAAAAGCGCAGTATGCCGCACGCCAGGAGGCGTTCTTCTCGAACGTGAAGACCTGGAACGAGGCCAACTCCGGCAAAGTGCTGGTCTTCCAGGGCAATCCGCAGAACCTCATCGACAAGTCCGTCCTGGGCGAATGCGATTATATCGTCATCCCCGCGCTGACCGCAACTTCGGCCGACAAGATGTCGTTCGCCGTGCTGATGGCCGCCGTGGAAGATGTCCCGACCGACCGGTTCGTCATCGGCGTGACGACCCCGTCGCTCACCGACCTGAGCGATGAGAGCGGTTATTTCTCCGGCTACGAGGCCGACGGCAAGACACGTGTGCGTGCCACCAAGGGTGCTGCCCAGTGGGTCGTAAGCCCGGCGTCGGGCTATGAGAAACTGGGTATCTCCATCGCCAACGCGCAGAACGACTATTTCAACCTGACTTTGGTTTATAAAAACATCCGGGAGGCGGTCGACATCCTGAATCCCGCACCTAAAAACTAATGCGACCTATGAAACTCAACAAGTTAAATATTGCTGTCGCGGCTCTTGCCGCCGTCGCTCTGGCAGGCTGCAAGAACGAGGATCTGTCCAGGCAGCATTACGACAATAAACTTTTCATCTCGGCGACGAATTTCACCGACGAGATGCTTATCAAGGCTGCGAATTCCTCCTATGAGCGCGAAATCACGGCCGGTATCGCCAAGCCCGTCGGGCAGGACATTTCGATCGAGTTCGCCGCGGCTCCCGAACTGTTCGACCACTACCGCCAGGCCTTCTACGACGAGGACGTGAAACTGCTTTCCGAGGAGTTCTACCAGTTCGATGAGACGAAGACCAGGATACAGGCCGGAAGCGTGGCGAGCGTTCCCGTGACGATCAGGTTCGTCGACGTGAACCTGCTGGACAAGAACGAGCGCTATGTACTGCCCGTGACGATCCGTTCGGTGTCGGGTATCGACGTGTTGCCGAGTGCCCGCAGTGTTTACTATATCTTCAAGGGTGCCGCGCTGATCAACGTCGTGGCCGGTATTACCGAGAACCGTGCTTGGCCCGACTGGAAGGATGCCTCGCCCGTAACCAACATGCGTACCTTCACGCTCGAGGCGCTGATCAACGGCAATGCGTTCAAGAACCAGATCTCCACGATCATGGGTATCGAGGGTAAGTTCCTGGTGCGTATCGGCGATTCGGGCGTGGATCCCAACCAGATTCAGATCGCTTCGTCGAGGAACCTGACCAATTCGGATCTCAAGCTCGATGCCGGCCGCTGGTACCATGTGGCCGTGACATTCGAGTCGGGAAGCGTGAAGGTATACCTCGACGGTGTGGAGAAGTGCAGCGGCAACGTCGGTACCTCGTCCGTGAATTTCGGCGTGAAGCATTCCGACGAGTCGGACGGCAAGCCCCGTTGCTTCTGGATCGGCTATTCGTATGCCAGCGACCGTTATTTCGACGGCCAGATCTCGGAAGTGCGTATCTGGAACAAGGCGCTGACCCCCGAGGAGATCAATGCCCCCGACCATTTCTACCAGGTGGCCGCGGCTTCCGACGGACTGGTGGCCTACTGGAAATTCGACGAGGGAGCCGGCAAGACCATCAAAGACCAGACCTCCTACGGGAACGATCTTACCGTCGAGAAGGAGTTGAAGTGGGTGAATGTATCGCTTCCCGAGCTGGGTAAATAATCTGCTAACCTTTAACCTGAAACGATTATGAACACCAAGAAATATCTGAAATACAGCTTCCTTCCGCTTGTGCTGATGTTGGGTGGCCTGGCATTCACGGCCTGCACCGACGACATCGAGGGCGGCAAGCCTGTCGACGAAGGGGCATACGACGCCGTGAAGCGCGTCGACGGCATGTTGCTCGACGTGACGTCGAACAAGAACGAGTCGGTGATCGAACTGCGCTCGGACAAATACCAGACCGAGGTCTTCTTCCGCCTTACGAAAGCGCCCCAGAAGGGTGTCGACGTGAAGATCGAGGTAGATCCCGCTTATCTGGAAACTTATAATGCCGAGCACGGGACGGAGTTCCAGCTCTTCCCCGCGGCCGATGTCGCCATCGACCGCGAGGGCAAGCTGCTGCTGGCCCCGGACGAGATCCGTTCGGTCGGGGTGGGCGTTACCCTGGCCGCAGGCAGCGAATTGCAGGAGGGGACGACCTATCTGCTTCCGCTCAAGGCAACCTCCTCGACCGAGGGTATCACGCTCTCGGAAAAGGCGCAGCATGCGGTCTATCTGGTGAAAGACCTGCGAGCCCAGGGCGACGCTTACAAGGGCCCCGACGCCGTGAGGAACGTGTGCTATTTCGAGGTCAACGACACCAACCCGCTCAATGCGCTGGAGTTCGTGCTCAAGGACAGCGGCAAGCTCTTCTTCGACGACATCATCCTTTTTTCGGCCAATATCAATTACAATGCGGAAACGGGACGGGTCTATGTGCTGAACAACCCCAACGTGCAGTTCCTGCTGGACAACAACGAGCAGTTCCTGCAGCCGTTGCGCAAGCGTGGCATGAAGGTGATCCTCGGTATCCTGGGCAACCACGATGCCGCCGGCGTGGCACAGCTGTCCGATATGGGCTGCCGCGAGTTTGCCAAGGAGCTGGCCGCTTATTGCAATGCCTACAACCTCGACGGCGTCGGTTTCGACGACGAGTATTCGAACTCTCCCGACCTGAGCAATCCCTGGTTTGCGCCGTGGTCGTCGGCTGCCGCCTCCCGGCTGCTCTATGAAACCAAGAAAGCCATGCCCGATAAAACCGTCATGGTTTACTATCTGGGCGGTATCAATAGCCGGATGCCTTCTGTCGACGGGGTCGAGCCGGGCATGTTCGTCGACTATGCCGTCGCCGATTACGGGGGAACCGC
>ENA-OYAW01000431-OYAW01000431.1-human-gut-metagenome-genome-assembly--contig:-NODE-431-length-9707-cov-4.572213_pt1 | contig 9707 bp, 7 predicted proteins | sample MGYA00244521_ERZ652827 | MGnify/ENA primary metagenome ERZ652827 (study PRJEB26926, sample SAMN06164398) | human gut metagenome | biome: ENVO:00009003; feature: ENVO:2100002; material: ENVO:00002003... | reverse complement strand
GCATCTCGTGCAGCTGGGCGCGGACGGCGGCGGGGGCGGTGACCTCTACCTTGCCGCCAAAGCCGCACACCCAGCCGAAAAACTGCTGGCTGACGCAGATGGGCACGTCAAAGTGGAAGTGCTCCGCGTCCTCCGGGCAGAACACCGGCTCGCGGCCAAAGCGCTCCCGCATGACCGGCTCAAGGTCGGCAGTGCACCGCAGGGTGACCCGGTACTCGGTGCCGCCGAACATATTGAAGTGCTTGCGCAGGTAGGCGGGCAGATCGAAGGTGCGGAAGAACTCCTTGCCCCGGCGCGGCTCGTCCAGCACCAGCACCCCGGCCATCCGGTCCACCCGGTAGTGGCGCACCGGGGGCGCTTTTTCGTCCTGATAGGCAATGAGGTAATAGCAGCCGTTTTCCCACGCAAGCTGCCACGGGCTTACGGTGCGCACGGCGCTGCTGCCCTTGTAGCGGAACTGCACCAGACACCCCCGGTTGATGGCGGTGTGCAGGGCGTCGATGCTGTACAAAAGGGTCTGGCTGTCGGTCTTGGGACGTCCGTCCACATACACCTGACGCTGCAGCTGGGTGCCCTCGTAGTCGGAGCAGAGGGCTTCCAGCTTGTGGATGATGCGCTTGCTGGTGCGCGCCGAGATGACGCTGCTGGACTGTACCGCGTCCACCAGCAGCTTCAGCTCCGAAAGCTCGAATGCACGGCTTGCCATCCAGTACCCGCCGCCGCGCCCGCGCTGCAGCTGGATGTCGTAGCCCAGACTGCGCAGGGTGTCGATATCGCTGTAAATGCTCTTGCGCTCGGCCAGAATGCCCTGATTTTCCAGCAGCTGCACCAACTGGGGCACGTTCAGGCGGTGGTTCTCGTCGGTGCGCTGCTCAAGGATGCGCAGCAGCGTTACCAGCTTGGATTTCTGTCCTTCCTGCTTGGGCATGGGGCAATACCTCCGTCACGGTTTATTCCGGCAGCTTTTTGTCAAAGGCGGCGCGGCGCTGGGTGGAAAGGCGGAACATTTCTTCCAGCTTGTCCCGGTCGTCTGCCACAAGGGCGGCGCGCATTTCCTGCAAAGCAGAATCGAACTGGTCGATCTCGCTGATCAGGTTCTGCTTGTTCCACAAAAACAGCTCTGCCCACATTTTGTCGTTGATGCGTGCAATGCGGGTCAGATCCCGGAAGGAGTCGCCGGTGTACTCGCACAGCGAGGTGTTGTCGTTGGCGCACATCAGGCTTACGGCAATGGCGTGGCACAGCTGGCTGACATAGCCGATCATCCGGTCGTGCTCCTGCACGGTCAGGGTGCAGATGTGCTTGAAGCCCAGCACCTCGGCCAGCTCCTTTGCCCACTGGATGCCCGCAGGGGTGTTCTTTTCGGTGGGAGTGATGATGAAGTTTGCCGGGGCAAAATTCACCTCGGCGGCGTGCTCCACGCTGGAAGTCTCGCGGCCGGCCATGGGGTGGCTGGCGATGAACTCCACCCCCGCCGGGCACAGCGCCTGCACCGGCTCCACAAGGCCGGTCTTGACGCCGGAAACATCCGTAAAGATGCACCCGGGCTTGAGCAGGGAACCGTAGGTACGGAACCAGTCCAGCAACGCGGTGGGGTATAGGCCAAAGATGATATGGTCGGCCTGCCGGACAAGATCCTCAAAATCGTGGGTCTTGCCGCCGGCGATATAGCCGTGCTCCAGCGCGTACTGCAAGTGTCCCTCGCTGCGGTTGATGCCGTCCACATGGAAGCCTGCGCGGGTCAGCTCCAGCGCGTACTTGCCGCCCAGCAGACCCAGACCCACTACGAGATAACGTTTTGTTTTATCAAGCATCTTTTACCTCCACGCCAAGCGGCGCTGCATCTGCAAAAAAGCCGGGCCAGCTCTTCTGGATGGCTTCGGCATCGTCCACGGTCAAGGGCAGCCCGGCGGCTGCGGCCAGCACCGCAAGGCTCATGACCACCCGGTGGTCGTTGTGGCCGTGCAGGGGGGCGGCAGGGGCGTGCAGACGCTCAGCACAGCCGTGCACCGTGATGGTGCCGCCGTCGCTTTCCAGCACGCCGCCGCAGGCGCGCAGCTCGGCTTCCATAGCTGCGATGCGGTCGCTCTCTTTCAGGCGCAGCCGCTCCGCATTGCGGATGACGGTGGTGCCCTCGCACAGCAGACCCAGCACCATCAGCACAGGGCCAAGGTCGGGGCAGTCCGCAAGGTCGATGTCCACCCCATGCAGGGGGGCTTTTGCAAAGGTGACGCTGTCGTCTTTGCGGGTGAACACCGCGCCGCACCGGCGCAGGATGTCCAGAATGGCGGCATCGCCCTGCAAAGTGTCCGGCGCAAGGCCGGTGATGGTCACCCCGCCGCACACCGCACCCAGCACCGCCGGAAAAGCAGCCTGACTGTAATCGCCCTCCACGTTGTAGTCGCAGGGGCGGTACTGCTGCCCGCCGGGCAGCAGCAGGGTGGTTTCGTCCAGCCAGCGGCTGTGCACCCCAAAGGCGGCCTGCACGGCGCGGGTCATGTCGATGTAGCTGCGGCTCTCCACCGGAGGGATGAGGTGCAGCTGGCTGTCCCCGGGCAGCAAGGGCAGCGCGAACAGCAGCCCGCTGATGAACTGGCTGGACACGTTGCCCGCCAGCTCGTATTCGCCCGGTGTCAGGGCACCTTCCACGGTCAGGCGGTCCGCGTCCTGCTCAAAACGCAGGCCCTGCTGCTGATACAGCGTTTTGTAGACCGACTGGGGCCGCTCCATCAGCCGCCCACGGCCTGTAAAAGTCACTTCCTGCCCGGTCAGGCCGGCCAGTGGGATGAGGAAGCGCAGGGTGCTGCCGCTCTCACAGCAGTCCACGGGGGCATCAACCGGCAGAAAGCGGCCCAGCCCCTCCACCACCGCGTCGTTTTCACCGGTGGTGACACGGGCGCACAGTCGGCCCGCCGCGCCCAGCGTGGCGGAGATATCCTTGCTGAAAGCAAGATGATGGAGATGGGAGGTTCCCTTTGCCAGCGCCGCGCAGAGCACCGCCCGGTGAGCCATGCTTTTGCTGGGCGGCGCGGCGATGTTGCCGCCCACCGTCCGGCTTGATTTTATCGTAATGTTCATCGTGTTACTTTACCTGGCTCGCCCTCTCCGTCAGCGCTTTGCGCTGCCACCTCTCCCAAAGGGCGAGGCCTTGGCAGTCCACCGCAAGGTCTGTGGTTTCGCCAGAGGCTCTCCCTTTGGGAGAGCTGGCAAAGCCGTCAGGCTTTGACTGAGAGGGTGAGGCCGTTCATCGTGTTACATATCCCGGCCAATGGCCCATGCGACCTGACGGCACTTTGCCATGGCCTGTGCAAAGGCATCCGGGGTCAGGCACTGTGCGCCATCGCTCCATGCGTGGCGGGGATCATAGTGGACTTCCACCTCCAGACCGTCGGCACCGGCGGCCACAGCGGCGATCATCATCGGCTCGACCAGATTGGCCTTGCCAGTGGCGTGGCTGGGGTCCACGATAATGGGCAGATGGGTCTTTTCGTGGATGATAGGCACAGCGGAGAGGTCGAGGGTGTTGCGGGTGTACTTCTCAAAGGTGCGGATACCCCGCTCGCAGAGAATGACCTGTTCGTTGCCGCCGGCCATGATATACTCTGCGGACATGATCCACTCCTCGATGGTGTTGCACAGGCCGCGCTTGAGCAGAACAGGCTTGTGCATCTTGCCCACGGCCTTGAGCAGCTGGAAATTCTGCATGTTGCGGGCACCGATCTGTACCACGTCCACATATTCCTCAAACTCCGGGATCCGGTCCTCGCTCATCAGCTCGGACACGATGGGCATTCCGGTGGCCTCCCGTGCCTTGACCATATCGAGGATGCCCTCGGTCTCCAGACCCTGGAAGGAGTAGGGAGAAGTGCGGGGCTTATAAGCGCCGCCGCGGAACAGGCTTGCACCGCCCGCCTTTACGCCGTTGGCAATGCGCAGTGCCTGCTCTTCCCCCTCGATGCTGCAGGGGCCTGCCATCACGGCGATCTTCTCGCTCCTGCCGATCTTCACGCCGCCGCAATCGATGATGGAATCAGCGGGGTGGAACAGGCGGTTGGCCCGCTTATAGGGGGCGGACACGCGGGTGACGTTGTCGATCCAGGGGTTGGCCAGCACGTCGCGCTCATCGATCTTGGTGGTATCGCCCACCAGACCGAACACATTGTAATCCTTGCCGGTGATCAGGGTCACATCCAGGCCCTGCTTCTCGAATTTGTCTACGATCTTTTCCAGCTCTTCCTTGGGGGTGCCTTTTTTGGTCGAAATGATCATCTCTTTTGATTCCTTTCCCTTTTCTGAACCTCTCAGTCTCGCTTCGCTCGACAGCTCCCCTAATAGGGGAGCCCTTGGCAAAACCGGGAACTTCTCCTGAATGCCAAGGCCTCTCCTACTAGGAGAGGTGGCAATGCGTCAGCATTGACGGAGAGGTTGTTCATTTACTGCACCAGGTGCGTCTGCGCGCCGCCATCCAGCCGGAGCAGCTGCACAAGGTAGGCGCAGGCATGGAGATATCCGCTGACCCCCTCGCCTGCAAAGCGGCCCTGACAGCCAAAGGAGACCACATCCACGCTGCGGAAGGGCTCCTTGCCGCTGGGGTCGGCCAGCATCACTTCCACGGCGGGCACGCCGCACACCTGCAGCGCTTCCAGAATGGCCACGCTGTAATAGGCGTAGCCGCCCGGGTTGAGGATGATGCCATCGGCCCGGCCTGCCGCCGACTGGATCTCATCGATGAGGTCACCCTCGTGGTTGGACTGAAAAAAGTCCACCTGAACATCCATCTGGGCACAGCCCGCCTCGATATAATCCAGCAGTGTATTAAAATCGATCTGCCCCTCCATGCCCGGCTCCGTGAACTGGGTCAGGTTGAGGTTGGGACCGTTAATGACTAAAAATTTCATCCAGCGCCTCCATTGCCGCCGTCACGGCATCCGCAGGGGTGGTCTTGTTGGGGATCACAGCATCCGCCGCCGCCAGATAGAGCGGGCGGCGCTGGGCTTCCATGGTTTTCAGGGCCTCAGGGCTGGTGGAAAGGGGCCTTCCGCCGCCCACCAGCAGATCTTCCAGCGGCCGGTCGATAAAGAGCACGATGCCGTTGGCGTGGAGCGCCCGGAGGTTTGCCGGGTCTTTGACCACGCCGCCGCCGCAGGAGATGACCTGCCGGTTCTCCCTGGCAAAGCGGGCGGTCTGCGCGGCCTCCAGCTTCCGGAAGCCTGCCTCCCCCTCAGCAGCAAAGATGTCCGGGATGCTCCGGCCGTCGGCCTTGACGATCTCCTCGTCCAGATCCACGAACCGCTTGCCCAGCCGTTCCGCCAGAGCGCGGCCCAGGGTGGATTTGCCCGAGGAGGGCATCCCGATGAGGGCAATGTTCAGCTGTTCCCGCCGCAGTTCGCTGGTCACACGGGCGATCTCGGCACCGGCATCCTCAAACTTGCGGTCGAGGAAAAATTCTGCCGCGTACACTGCCTGCGCCACCAGCATTTCCAGACCGCCGACGGCAACGGGCACCCCCAGCTCCTCGGCCCGGAGGATGAGCTCGGTCTTATCGGGATTATAGATGACATCGATCACGGCTTCCAGCCCGGGCATGGAGGTGATATCCAGGGCGCTCACGCCCACATTGGGGTACATGCCCACCGGCGTGGTGTTGATGATGATCTGCGCCCCGGTGGTCAGGGCCTGAGCATAAGTCAGCTCTCCCTTTTCGGGGTCGGGATGGCGGCTGACGGTATAGATCTGTTTCGCGCCCCGGTCATGGGCCACGGCCCAGGTGGTGTTGTGGGTGCCGCCGGTGCCCAGAATGAGCACGGTCCTGTCCTTGAACTCCACCCCGTGTGCATCGCACAGGTAGGAGAAGCCGGGATAATCGGTGTTGTAGCCGTAGAGCAGGCCGTTCCTGTTGACGATGGTGTTCACAGCGTTGATGGCCTTGGCGTGGGGGTCGATGTAGGAGCAGTACTCCATGACCACCAGCTTATAAGGGATGGTGACATTGATGGCCCTGAACTGCCGCCGGGTCAGAAAGGCCCGGACTTCCTCTTCCGTGGGCAGGGGGCACAGGTCGTACCGGTAGCCGCAGAGCATCTCGTGGATGACCTTGGAGTAGGAGTGGCCCAGCCGCCCGCCGATGAGTCCGTATTCCATTTACAGCACCTCCTTGCGGTAGCCGGTGGGGTCCTCCATCCAGGCCATGCCGTATTTTGCGGTGAGCAGGTCGCCCACGGCCAGCGCGGCGGCGCAGGTCTGCACAATGGCGGCCCGGGGCACGATGCAGGGGTCGTGGCGGCCCTGAATGGACAGCTCCGCGTCCTTCTTTGCGATATAATCCACCGTGTCCTGCGTTTTGTAGATGCTGGGGGTGGGCTTGACCGCCGTGCGGAACACCACGGGCATTCCGTTGGAGATGCCGCCGTTCAGGCCCGCATTGTGGTTGGTGGCGGTGACGATGCGCTCCCCCTGCATCCGGAAGGCATCGTTGGCCTCCGAGCCCTTCTGGTCCGCAAAGCCGAAGCCGGAACCGAACTCGATGCCCTTGACCGCCGGGATGGAGAAGGCCAGGTGAGCGAGCTTGCTCTCCACGCTGTCGAAATAGGGTTCACCCACGCCTGCGGGCAGGCCCAGAATGGCGGTCTCCAGCACACCGCCCACGCTGTCGCCCTCGGCACCGGCGGCACGGATGGCAGCTTTCATGGGTTCCTCCACACTGCCGTCCAGCAGGGCAAAGCCCTCGGACTTGTTCAGCAGTGCCTCGGCCTGCGCCGCCAGCGCGGCGGGATCATCCAGCGCAAAGGGGGTATCGCCGATCCCGGCACACCGCCCGATGTGAGTCACGATCTCGATCCCGGCCCGGTTCAGGGCTCCCAGCACCAGAGCGCCGCCCGCCACCAGCGCGGCGGTGACGCGACCCGAAAAGTGGCCGCCGCCCCGGGCATCCTGATAGCCGTGGTACTTGGCGTAGGCAGTGTAATCCGCATGGCCGGGCCGCAGCAGGTCAGCCGTTTTGGCATAGTCGCCGCTGCGGGTGTTCTGGTTTTCGATCATCAGGGCAATGGCGGTGCCGGTGGTGCGGCTGTTGACCACGCCGGACAAAAACTGCACCGCATCCCCCTCCACACGGGGGGTGGAAAGGCCGTCGCCCCGGGCACGGCGCTTGTCCATGCAGGCAGCAAGAAAGGCTTCGTCCACAGGCACGCCCGCCGCCATGCCGTCCAGCACCGCGCCGACAGCCCTGCCGTGGCTCTCGCCAAAAATGGTCAGCGAAAGGTCGCTGCCAAAGGTGTTTTTCATGGCTTACTCCTCCACACCCAGCAGGGGGCGCAGGCCCTCCACGGGGATGGTCTCGGCCCGCCAGCAGCCCAGACCCGGCACCTTGATCACCGTGATCTGGCCGCCCTGGGCCTTTTTATCGTGCAGCATCTCGGCCAGCACCTTTTCCTTGTTATAGGTGGTGCGGGTGGGCAGGCCGATGCGGCGGTAGACCGCCCGCACCCGCTTCTGCAGTGCCTTGGATTCGATCATGGGCAGCATCCCCAGCGCCACGCACTCACCGTGGAACAGGCCCACGGTGCGGCGGCCCTTGATGCCCTTGACGGCCTCGATGCCGTGGCCGATGGTGTGGCCGAAGTTCAGGGCCTTGCGCATCCCGCGCTCGGTCTCATCCTGCTCCACAACGTTCTTCTTGAACCGCAGGCTGCGGTAGATGATCTCACTGATCTGGGTGTCGATATCGCCCTTTTCAAAGATGGCGAACAGCTCGGGGTCGGCCAGCAGACCCGCCTTGACGGCCTCCGCCAGGCCGTTGATGTAGTGGCGGCGGGGCAGGGTGGAAAGGGTGGCCGGGTCCACGATGACCAGCTTGGGCTGCCAGAACGCGCCCACGATGTTTTTGGTATCGCCCAGATCCACAGCGGTCTTGCCGCCGATGGAGGAATCGATCATGGAAAGGGTGGTGGTGGGGCAGTTGATAAAATCGATGCCCCGCATGTAGATGGCAGCGGCAAATCCTGCCAGATCCCCGACCACGCCGCCGCCCACGGCCACCACCAGGTCGCCGCGGCCCATGTTGAACTCCAGCATCTGCCGGAGCACCGTTTCCAGGATCTTGAAGCTCTTGCTGGCCTCGCCCTGCGGCACCGTGATGATGGTGGATTCCCGGCACTGGTCGGCCACGCGCTGGGCATACTCGGCAGGCACGCCGCTGTCGGTGACAACGGCCACCTTGCGGTCCAGCCGGGCAAACTGGTACAGGTTTTCCAGTGCACCGTTTTTCAGGATGATATCATAACTGCGCTCGCCCAGATTCATGGTGAGCTTTGTCCCGATGAAATCGCTCATTTCGTATACACTCCTAACAGCCGTACCGTGCGGCAGACATGATTCAGCTCGCGCAGCAGCGCGGCGGTCTTTTCGGCGGCGGGGTCTCCCACCAGCTCGACATAAAAATAATAATCAAAGGGGACGTGGGGCAGCGGGCGGCTCTTGATGGACTCCATATCGTAGCCGCTGGCACCGATGACCTGAATGACCTCGGCCAGCTTGCCGGGCTTGTTGTCCAGCGTGAACAGCAGGGAGAACCGGTTGCCCGCCGTGGGCTTTTCGCGGCTGAGGACGATGAAGCGGGTGGTGTTGTCGCCGTCGGTGTTGATGCTGGGCACCAGCACCTCCAGCCCGTACAGGGCGGCCGTTTCCACGCTGGCAATGGCCGCCTTGGTCCGGTCGCCGCTCTCCGCCACAAACTTTGCCGCCATGGCCGTGTTGGGCATGGCCGTGGCGGGCAGGCCGAACTGCTTCAGGAAGGTCTCGCTCTGGGCAATGGCCTGCTGGTGGCTGTACACACGGGTCAGGTCGGAAAGCTGGGTGCCGGGCAGCACCAGCAGGTTCTGGGAGATGGGCAGGTCGTAGACATCCACCACCCACAGCCCGGGGTGGTTGTAGCACAGATCCAGCACCGCCGACACATCCCCCGCATGGCTGTTCTCAAAGGGCACCACGCCGTGGGCGGCATCGCCCTTTTCCACGGCATCGAACACCTCATCCCAGGTGGGGCAGCTCACGGCCTCGGCATGGGGAAAGAGCGCCCGGAGCGCGATGTGGGCAAAGGCACCTTCCACGCCCTGATAGGCGGCGCGGTTGCGGCCCAGCACCTGGGCCTCGTACTGCTTGGCCACGTCCATCATGTTCTGCACATGGTCCCGGTAATAGGGGCGCAGGGCCGGGTCCCCGATCCGCGCTTCGGCTTTGTCCAGCACCACCTTTTCGCGGGCGGCATCAAAGATGGGCAGGCCGTGGGCCTTTTTGTATTCCGCCACGCTGAGCACCGCCTTCATCCGCCGCTCAAACAGGGCAGCCAGCTGGGCATCCACCGTGTCGATCTCCCGGCGGGCCTGTTCCAGTGCGTCCATCATTCCACATCCTTTGCATTTCGTGATACTGGATTAGTATACCATAACTCGGACACGGAAACAACAAAGGGCGCGCGGTTTCAGGGTGGACAACTTTTCAACTAGCACCTGCAAGAAGCGAATAGAATTGAAGAGGTGCCGCCCGTGGCAGCACCTCTTCAGCGTTTCAGATCTTCCCGGCTCCGCGCCGTTCCATAGTATCTCCCATAGGGGTTTTCCAGCTCAGCGGCACGGGGCGGAGCGGGCGCGGCAGGCGCTGTCTCTTATACACATCTCCGAGCCCACGAGACGTAGAGGAATCTCGTATGC
>ENA-OYAW01000426-OYAW01000426.1-human-gut-metagenome-genome-assembly--contig:-NODE-426-length-9868-cov-3.927953_pt1 | contig 9868 bp, 4 predicted proteins | sample MGYA00244521_ERZ652827 | MGnify/ENA primary metagenome ERZ652827 (study PRJEB26926, sample SAMN06164398) | human gut metagenome | biome: ENVO:00009003; feature: ENVO:2100002; material: ENVO:00002003... | reverse complement strand
TCGTATGACACCTAACGGAAATCATATGCTTCGGCTTTTAACTCACAGCTAACGGCTAACAGCTCACAGCTTGTAGCTGGCAGCTGTTAGCTGTTAGCTGTTAGCTTCTTACCGACTTCCTTACCACGGCAGCAAATCATTTACACGGTTCTGGCAGACACACTGCCATGAGTTTCACTTTTCGGCGGACAACGAAAAAGGAGCAGGCACCATCAGCAGTGCCTGCTCCTTTCTTACTAAAAGTTCCTTATTTCTTGGCAGCGAGATCTGCTATCTGTGCCTTTAATTCTTCCAATTCGGATTCCATATCATTAATCCTCTTATTCTGCGCTTCAATACGATTCGCCATTTCCACTTTGGAGTAACGGGTATAAACGTCGCCGCGTCCCAGCTTCACAGAAATTCCTGCATTAATCATGTTCCTGTCATCACCCATGGTCCAGCCGAGACTCATCATCGTTCTTTCGTTCGGCCGATAGAAGAGGCCTACCGCCGCAGCGCTGGCGTTGCGGTAATTGCCGAAGCCTGCCGCGATGTCCCACTTGTCATGGGGATCGAAGTCCAGCGGATGGAGGGCTGCCAGTGCTGCCGCCCCTGCTCCCACTTTACTGATCCGGTTGTCCAGGGTGCCCAGCTTTCCGTTCAGATTGTTGATAGTATTTCCCAGGTTGGTAATATTGGTTGTATTCTTTCCGACCTGTTTGTCCAGTATGGTCAGGTTGTCTCCGGCACTGTTCTCTTTCTTCACATAGTTGCCGTCATTCTTCACATGGGTTTCATGGTACACCGTATTTCCGCTGACAATCTTTGTGTTTCCGTCTTCCACTTTTCCATCAGCTTTCACGTTGACCGTGTATTCCGTTCCGCCAAACGTATTGGGAGCTGTGTCAAGTGTCACATTTTCACCGGCTTTCACGGTGTTTCTTGTGTCTTTCGTGGCCACTGTGACTTTGTTTTCTTTTCCGTCACTGCCCTTTAAGGAAATAGTAGTGGTATTGTCCGCGTTTTGTGTGCCGCTCATGGTATAGGTGGTATTGGTATCAATCTGTCCCGCGATGGCTGACAGGTCTACTCTGCCCGTCACTTCATTTCCGGCAGTGTCCTTTATCTTCATGGACAGTTCTTTTCCGTTAAGGGTCAGCGCATTGCTGCCACTTACCAGTGTATCATTGCCATCTGCCAGACCGCTCATGTCGACTTCATAGTTCTTAGTATCGTCATTCTGTGTGAATTTAAGTTTTTTCGTGGTCGCGTCATAGGTAGCGCCTGTCGTATAGGTGTCCTTGGCGGAAATCTTGTATGTATTTGTTGCCGTATCATGTTCAACGGTCACATTCTTGCCGGCTGTCACATTGGTCTTAGCCGCTGCCGCCGTGGCTTCCACCTTTTTCAGCTGTGCCACATTGACGGCATCGGTATCTTCACTGCCGGCTGCCACACCTGTAATCTGGCGGGTATAGCCTTTCGTCTTGTCCCCCACAGAAGCGGCACTGACAGTCGATCTCCAGGCGGCAGACGTATCGGTAGAAGCCGCCTTGGTAGAGGGGTCATAGCCGCTCACCCCCGCTGCCGTATCCGCCTTGGAAAAGGCTCCAATGGCCACACCATCTTTTACCGCCGCACTGCTTGATACGCCTATCGCCACGGCATTATCAGCATCTTTTACAGTTGCCGAGGTTCCTATAGCTACACCATAGTTTGACTTGGCTATGGCGGAATTAGCACCTATGGCCGCACCGTATTCTGAATCATCCACAGAGGAAAGAGCGCCCATCGCCATCCCGTACGGTGATGTTTTAACTGCTGCCTTTGTGCCCATGGCCAAGCCATACTCCGAATTCACAGCAGAAGAAAAAGGAGACAACGCGGCAGCATAATTTGATGCCGATATATTTGAACCCCATCCCAAAGCTACTGATGTTTCACCATCCGCATTACTGTTCGCGCCGATCGCCATACCGCCATTGGTTGCTGCAGCATCATTGATATTTGTCCACTTAGTATCCACAGCCATGTATTTTAAGCCGATATCCACAACACCGTTTTCCTGCTTCAATCTGATTCCATTATCAGCACGAAGCGTTACTGTATCATTCGGCTTTATAACTTTCTTATTACCCTCCGCACTACCTGTATTCGTCGGAATACCGGGTTTAACTCCGACCTCCAGTGTCCAACCGGGAATCGTATCATTCCCGTTGAGGTCAATTTTCGAACCGTCAATGCCATATTTAATAGTTTTCCCATCACGGTCTACAGTCAGACCTTTATTGGCTTCCGCTACGTCAAAGGTAATTTCCGGCGCCGTATCTCCATTAAGGGAAATCGTTTCACCAACTGTTTCTCCGCCCTTCTTGATGATAAATCCCCGGCTAAGCTTAGTATCATACTTCGTATTCACCGCCTTCAACTGCGCCACATTAACGGCATCAGTGTCCTGCGTGCCGGCTGCTACGTTCGTAATCTGGCGGGTGACTGCCGCACTCGTCGGATCTGCCGCTTTACCGACAGAAACAGCAGCGGCTGTCGCTTTCCACGTGCCTGTCGTATCATTGGCATGATCACCGGCAGCCGGGTCATAGCCTGCGGCGCCCTTGTCGACAGAGGCAATCGAATCCGCACCGAGCGCTACGCCGCCGTCTTTTTCCACATCCGTATTGTAGCCGAGCATCACCGCATTGCTTATGTTCGCCGTATGCGATTTAATCGGTACATTTTCCGTCACCTTATATTTCTTTTCAAGAATAACATTGCCCGAAACATCTTTCATCGTATACGTTTTCTCCACAGTCTTCTTTTCCGTCGCCATGGATCCAAGGATTACATTATTTTTGCCGCCGTCCATATGGTGATAATCCCCAATCACTACATCAGCAGTACCATCGGATATATTATTCCCTGTCCCCATCATAGACATACGTTCCACATTCCTGCCTGTATTTCCATATCCGTTGATCGTATTATTGATGCTGGGTGTATTTGCTGTACCTGTAAGGATATTCCCGGAGCCGATGATCTGAGAATGGACAGCATAATCTGAAGTATTTCCGTTCCCCATGGTGACCACAGAGCCGCCGCCGGTCGACATGGCCAGTCCCATCGCTTTCCTGATCTCATCATGGCCCAGCGGTCCTTCTCCTATAGCATACTTCTGTCCTCCTCCAAGTATGGCATCGCTCCAATGCTCATTCATACTGTTTCCATCTTCATCGGTCGGCGCCGTCCCGAAAGAATGTGTAACGCTATTGCCCGCGCCGAAAACGAGTGCCCCATTGGCGCCTTCTGTTTTGTTCAGGGTACCGACGACAGTGTTTGCCATCCCATCATTCTGGTCCGCCTTATTTGACGCTACGGTATTAAGACCGCCATAGACAGAAGCCAGATAGCCGTCATGGCCGGAGCCTGCCTCCACAATGGATTTGATCCCTGTCACGGTCTCCTGCCAGCCATAAGCTTTTGCCCCATGGCCAAGAGCCACATTCATTCCGCCGCCGTCTCTGGTCCCGCTCTGGGCATGATACCCGACAACGACACTGGCATGTTTCTGCTGGATATCGGAATCGGCCTTTTCTTCCGGTGTCATGGAACCGATAACGACGGATTCTCTAATCGCCCCAACTTTCTGGTTATCCCCAATCACGATACCCGCGCCGGGATTGACCATTTCGTTATTATTCCCGATGACGGTCAGGCTCTCATACCCTTTCATATAGGTACTGTTGCCTTTAATTTTGTTTCCTTTGCCGATGACAAGGTCGGACACATTCTTTGTCCTTTCTTCCTGCTTCCCGGAAACCGTACCGGCATTTCTATCGGTAATCTTATTGCTGTCCCCGATGACGGTCTGACTCTTGCTGTTTTCAATGGTATTCTCGGAGCCAATCACGGACACGTGTTCGGCCTTGGTTACAGTATTTCTATAACCGTTCAGTAAATTGTAAGCAGCCTTCTGCGCGGCGGTTCCTTCCAGAGTATTTCCCACCCCGATCAGCTGGGAGCGGTATGCGTAGTCTGCTTTATTTCCGCCGCCGACAGCAAGGACAGCGCCGCCGGAATCATTTCTCCGTATCCCCTCTCTGAGTTTTTCCGCCAATTCTTTGGGGCTATTAGTCAAAAGTGACATGGGATCCGCTATATTGTCCACTGAATTGGTCACTTCATTGCCCGCACCGAAAACCAAGGTACCGTTCGCGTTGTGGGTCCGATTGGCAGTCCCTACGACCGCATTGGCGATTCCCGATACACTGCTGCCTGACGTTTTTGATTCAATGCTGTTAAAGGATCCGTTGATGACCGCCCCGAAATTCTGGGCAGCAAATCCCTGGTTCGTATTTCCGTCATACGCATTCGTCATGATGGAGTAGGCGCCGGTCGTCGTCGCAAACGCACCGGCAGAATAACTGTTCAGTCCGACGGTGGTCGCGCCTACCAAGACGGACAGTTTACGCTTTTCATTATCCGTATTGGAATTTACCGTGGTATCTCCCAAGGCGCCGACATACTTATGGTCGCCGATCATCAGACTGCCGCTGCGGGCATAAGTATTCTGCCCAATGGCAATCCCTGCCGGCAGTAAATGGTCTGTACGGGAAGGATCCGTCGAATGCATCCCGAAACGGAATATTTTGTCCTGCGTTCCCCACATGTTTTCTACAAAAGCATTCTTGCCGATGGCAATACTGCCTTCCTGCATAACATAATCATCAATCTGAGCGTGATCGCCTATCGCAATGGCACCGTTTTTCGTACTGTTATTTCTTAAATCAATATCATTCCCGATTTTAATATTTTGGTTGCCCGGTTCTACAAACGTATTGACCCCGTCAAGCGCCGCAGATACAGGGCTTACAGAAATCCCTGTCAATAAAAAAGCCGCCAAAACTGCTGCCAGCGTGTTTTTAGAGACTCTCACCCTCCCACTTTTTCTCGCTGTGCCCGCAATTTCTGAAACGACGACATAACTGTTCTTCACTCGACTCCAAATGACTTTGTAAATGTGATTCATGTTTTCCTCCCATAAAAAACAATTTAATTTAGAAACGCAATAAAAAGAAGCACCATCCCCATGCTGCCGATACTGCTTTTACATCACCTCTCCCCATAACACTTCATTTGCCTGAAAAGCAGGATACAGAATCCGTAAACAGGAAAATTCCTACCTATTTCTCCCGCTTTCCTTTCAACACTTATTTTATTAAACAACCTCTGTTCTCATTATAACAAAAGATTTATCTTATTTCTATATAATATGTACTGTTTTACGAATACCTCTATCCACACCGCTTTCTCCTCTACGGCCTCTGCCTCCCGCTGTCATTCAGCACTTTTAGCTGACAGCTCACAGCTAACGGCTTACAGCTCACAGCTCACAGCTGATAGCTGATAGCTTTTATCTTCTTACGGCTTTCCTCATTACGGCAGCAGATCCTTCACGTTCGTTCAGGATGACGATTAACGTTTCCCTTATTATGAAGCCTTACCGTATCTCGTCATTCAGAGCGGAAGTAAGAATGCTGTATGAGACAACAGGGAGACGGCTGTGTGATACAGAGCGAAGAATCTATTACCCTCGATGACGTTTAACGTTTCCCTCACTACAACAGCAAATCCCTTGCTGATGTTTCGTATGACACCTAATGGAAATCATATGCTTCGGCTTTTAACTCACAGCTAACAGCTTACAGCTCACAGCTCACAGCTAACGGCTCACAGCTGACAGCTTTTATCTTCTTACCATACGTACCATTTTCAGCAGGGGAAACCGGCTTGCTGCATGGTTCTTCTTCCGGTTTGACTCCTCTTCTTTTTATGGTACAATGGGGGTGGAAGCAGAGTACTGTTTCCACCATCGTGTCGGGGATTTTCTCCTGTGTGCCTTTCAATAGATATTTTTTAATATACTGTAAACCCACTGTTCTGATTTAATGAAAGTCTGATGAATCGGTAACGGTATACAGGACCCCCTCCATCCCCGGCAGATTCATACGGATCTCCTCGATCCGAAAAAATCCCGCTCCCCCATATGGCGGGATTTTTTCATTGCGGTTTTCTCTGTGATAAAATAAGAAAAGATGAATTACCCAAGATATTTTACCTGTCATTTTATGATTAAGGAGTTTTCATGCGTATCGTAATTTTAGGCGCGGGGCATCTGGGCTATACGATTGCCGAGCTTCTCTCCAATGAGCAGCATGATGTGGTTGTCGCCGATTCTGATGAAGAAAAGTTATCCAAAGTCCGCGACTCGCTGGATGTGCTCACGATCACCGCCAACGGGACAAGTCCGGATTTCACACGGGATCCCGATATACGGGATGCCTCTGTCTTCGTGGCGGTGACCGAAATGGATGAGGTGAATATTCTTGCTTCCATGCTGGCGAAGAAAAACGGAATCCCCCACACGATTGCCCGCATCCGCGACCCGAAATTCCTTCAGGAATCCACCGAATATCTCCAGGAAAATTTTGACATTGACCTGGTTCTGAGTCCTGAGCTGGTCACGGCAAAAGAAATACGGCGCATCCTCATGACGCCCGCCGCCCTTAACGTGGGAGATTTCGCCAATGGCCGCGTCCGTTTGTATGAGACACGGATACAGCACCAATCTCCTTATATCCATATACCGTTCAAAGATTTGGAACTGCCTGATGAAATCCTTGCCGCCATGATTTTCCGTGATCATCAGATGATTATCCCCCACGGCAATGACTGCCTGCTCCCTTACGACAACGCTTACTTCATCGGCGCGCCGGAAAATATAGAAAAATTCAGCCGGGGTATGGCGGAAAGCAGTACCAGGCATATCAAAAAGGCCATCATCATCGGCGCAGGACGGACAGGAACGGCGCTTGCCCCCATGCTGGAAGCCGACGGTATATCCGTAAAAGTCATTGATCTCGATCCGGAGCAGTGCCGGCATATTTCTTCCAAATTAAAAAAGTCCATCGTCCTTTGCGGCGACGGGGCGGATATAGATCTTCTCATGCAGGAAGGCGTTTCTGAAGCGGATGTGGTGATCTGCACGACGAAAGATGAACGGCTGAATCTCCTTGTCGCCCTCCTTGCCAGGCACCTGGGCGCGAAAAAGACAATCGTCCGCGTCGTCCGCGGGGAATACGCGGATCTCATGACACAGGTAGGCGTGGATATCGCCTTGTCGGTCCGGCTTCTGGCGGCAGGCGAGGTTTTGAGTTATGTGCGGAGCCGCAGTGTCGTCTCCGTCTCTCTTCTTGAATCGGCGCAGGTGGAAGCGGTGGAAGTTATTCTGGAAAGCGGCGCTCCTGCCGAAGGCATTCCTCTCATGAAAGCGGGGCTGCCGGCGGAATGTCTTGTAGGCGCTTATGTCCGGAATGAAACGACACATATCCCTGACGGCCGCTCTGTCCTTGCCGCAGGAGACCGGGTCATCATCCTGATCCGTACCCCCTGCTCGGCAAAAGTCCTTCCTTATTTTAAAGGCAGGAAACCGTTATGAATACTGCCGTCGTTTCAGCACTCATCGCCAAACTAACTGCGGGATGCGGTCTCGTCCTCCTGCTTCCCCTGCTGACCGCCCTGTTTGGGGAAGAACCGGTTCTTCCTTTTATTTACTCCATGGCGCTTTGTTTTTTACTGTCCGCATTCCTGCGGTATAAGGGCAAGAAAAAAGTCATCAATCTGAATCCCCGCGACGGTCTTGCGGTGACCGCGCTGTCATGGATATGTATTTCCATTCTTTACCTTTTCCCTTATTTCCTGTCCGGTCTCCTTTCTCCGCTGGACGCTCTGGTAGAAAGCATTTCAGGTCTGACAGGCACCGGCGCCACCGTTTTTTCCGATTTAACCGTTCTGCCGAAAAGCATTCTTTTCTTCCGCTCCCTGACCCACTGGCTCGGCGGCCTGGGAATCATCGTCATCTTTGTGGCTCTCTTCCCGCAGGCCGGAAAAGGAAGCGCCCGCATGATTGATGCGGAAAGCACAGGTCCTTATTCCTCCCGTGCCGTTCCCCGGATCAAAGAAATGGCAAAAGCTCTTTTTGCGGTGTACCTGCTTTTTACTGTTTCCGCCGCATTGATTTACACACTCCTCGGCATGAACTTTTTCGACGCGGTAAATCACGCCTTTTCCACCATCGCCACCGGAGGTTTCTCCACAAAGAATGAAAGCATCGCTTTTTACGACAGTACGCCTCTGAAACTGGCCGTCATATTTTTTATGGTTATTTCCAGCGCCAATTTCGGCATCTATGTGGCTGCATGGAAACGGGGCATCCGTGTTCTTTGGGAAAATACGGAATTTAAAGTCTATCTTTCCATCGTAGCCGCCGCCACTATCCTTATCTCTTTAAATTTAATGCTGGAAAGCGGACTGTACGCCCCTTCCGCACTGCTGGAAGCGCTTTTTACCTCGGCGTCTCTTTCGTCCACCACGGGATTTATTTCTTACGACTTTGAAACATGGCCCCATTTTTCCCAGGTCATACTGCTCATACTCATGTTCATCGGCGGCTGCGGCGGATCGACTTCGGGCGGCCTGAAAGTAACGCGCATCATATTGCTTTTCAAATCCATGACCGCCGTTCTCCGCCAGAAACTCCATCCCCGGGCCGTCATACAGACCCGTGCAGGAGGAGAAAACTTCTCCGAATCCATGCTCCTCGAGGTTTTCTGTTTCTTCTTCATCTATACGATGTCCATTTTTTTATGGACCGCCCTTATCGCCGCAAGCGGTGCGGATATTCCTTCTGCCCTGGGCCTTTCCATTGCCACCATGAGCAACTCGGGGCCGGCACTGGGACAATTCGGCGCCACCTGCAACTGGTCGGCCATGCCTGCCATGACAAAAATGGTCGTCGCCCTGTCCATGCTTATGGGCCGGCTTGAATCTTTTACGCTTCTCATCCTTTTCCTCCCCTCTTTCTGGAGAAAAAACGGATGGTAAAACAAAACGGATATTTCTCCAGACCAAAGTCTGTCAGGAAATATCCGTTTTCTCATGCAAGGAAAACGTCCCGGGGGTTATGGGGATCCGGGACGACTTCCTTGTATATTTTTTTGCAAATGTCGGGGAACATTTGCTGAAAAGAGGCGCAGAAGCAACATGACTAACAGTCACCTCTGCTGTACATAGTATACCATATATTTCAATCCGATGCAAGGATGATCCTGCCAAAAGCGCAAAGAGGAAATTCCCTTCCCGCTTTGTATTTTACTCCCCCGTTTCCTTATCCCGCCAAAGAGCCGCGTTCTCTTTCCATCAGGATTTTCCTTATCCGTTCCAGCCGGCTGGGAATGTCGGGATGGTCGTCAAAAAGACGGGAAAACCAGTCCCGCCTGCCGCTGCGGAAAATACGTTCTAGGTGGACCAGTCCGACGGCAAGTTCCATCCCCAGTCCGAGACTGCAGGCATATTCGTCGGCGGCATATTCATTTCTCCTGCTGCCGAACTGTGTGAAAAACCAAAGAGGAATCTGCAGAAATATTTTCAGGAAATAATATTGTATGAGGATAAAAAAATTGACAATGCCTATAAAAATCCCCAGGACCGGAATCCAGCGTAAAAATGCCAGGAGCAGTGTCACCACACTGTACACATAGACAATGATACCGCTGAACCATTCCATGCCATAGCGCAGAAGACCGAAACGGCTGTGCCCGTTCTGCAGATGTCCCACCTCATGGGCAAGAATCCCTTTTACCTCTTCTTCGGAAAATTCGTTCAGCAGACGTTCCGTGACGGTGATATGGTTTCCGCCGATTGCCCAGGCATTGTAATCATCTGCTTTCGCCGTATAAAGACGGAAATCGGATAATTCCAGTCTGCCCCGACGGCAGATATCGCGCATCAGACGTTCCAAATACCTGTCTCTTATACACATCTCCGAGCCCAC
>ENA-OYAW01000422-OYAW01000422.1-human-gut-metagenome-genome-assembly--contig:-NODE-422-length-9921-cov-3.655281_pt1 | contig 9921 bp, 7 predicted proteins | sample MGYA00244521_ERZ652827 | MGnify/ENA primary metagenome ERZ652827 (study PRJEB26926, sample SAMN06164398) | human gut metagenome | biome: ENVO:00009003; feature: ENVO:2100002; material: ENVO:00002003... | reverse complement strand
CTAGACGTAGAAATAGACAAAAATGTAAGTGAAAAATAGGTTAATTTATCAATTACGGAGCTTTTATGTTAATAATTGCGAGAGCAGTGCAGGGACAGATTATACAGTAGCCTCTCTGATCATGCAATATTGTTTCAGATCAAAGTGAGGTTTTTCCACTATCCCATATGTTTTAAATCCGAAGTGTTCATAAATAGGAACGTTATTGGGATTATGGGTTTCCAGAGAAATCAGCATCTTGTGTTTCTGGGCGTAATTTATCACTTCATCCATCAGAAGTTCTGCCAGTCCATGATGCTGGTGTCCAGGGTCTACTGCAAGGTAGATCACATGGAGACGTTCTGTCTGGTGAAGCTGATCAGTCCAGCTTGAGTTCAGGTAGTCTTTGCCCTGAATGAAATTCCAGAAGGTTTTCAGGCTTGGATCTTCTTTGATCAGCCATCCGTCAGTGGTAAGTGCAGCTCTGGCCTCTGTGAGACAGTAGTGCAGAAAATTGTAAGGTTCGCTTTCGTCAGAAACAACCAGGATACTGTTCAGTTCGCTGCTGTCAGAATAAATTTCGCATGTCTGAAAGAACTCCGTCAGATCGCAGGAAAAGAGCTCCGGCAGAAGTCTTTCTCTGGTGTCATCATCAGGAATCAGGGTATGATACAGCGGATCCTGTGCGAAACAGACCGTTAACAGTTTCTGTAATCGTGGTAAATCTTCTTCCTGTACTCTGTACAAATTATCACTTTCCATGGTATGTAGTAATCTCCTTATTTATTGCCGGGAACATTGCTGTTCCCGGGAGTGGTAATGTTTTTTAAAAAGACAGTAGATTATTATAGATGTTATCCAACATCGCAGACAGCTTATTAACGGAGGTGTTTAAGTAGCGGATATCGTCCTTATAATAAGCCTTCTGTCTGCGCAGGGCAGCTTCCAGACGACGGATCTCACTGTCGAGTTCCGGTGTTTCTTCTTCCATGCGCTGCTTCAGTTTCTGCACGATCCCGTAGAGATTTTCGTGATGCATGATACGTCCGGCACCCCACATCAGGCGGTCTTTTGGCTGGTGAAGAATGTATTCGGTGAAGTGATAGTAAACTTCTTCATCGAAGAGAAATGCGTACATATTATTGTCTACTCGATAGAGAGCCTTCAATGCATCTGTAATATTTCCCTCGGATAAAGCCCGGCTGGCTTTTTCCAGCTGTCGGATATTTTTGGAGGCAGCTTCCTGTGGGAAAATTACTTCATCTTGCCAGTTGAGACGTACCAGATAGTCTTGCGCCTTGCGGAAAGTTTTCAGCAGCTCCAGTCCGGCATATTCCCATTTGTGGCGGAAAGCAATGCGGGCGTCGGAGTCTGAAAGTGTGGCATATTCCGTATTAATCTGGCATATTTTGTCATAAATATTTTCGGCAGAAGCGGTAATTGTCTGCAGGTTTCTGAGCAGAACATTCTGCTCAGGATCAGCAAATGAGAGTGCATTTTCGTGGATACTTTCTGCGACCGCGTTCATGGTATTGCTGAAATTCATCGGTGGCAGGACAAGTCTGTCAATGGCCATGATCAGTTTCAGATAGCATTCATGATGAAACTGATAGACAGCTTCCTGGTAAACATCCTGATTATCATATTGGGAATGATAATAATTCTGCATGAAGGGCCCGGCGCTGAAATCATTGACTGTGGATGGGATACCTGCGATTGCCATGGAGAAATCATCAGACCATGTCTCGATGGGAGAGAGAACCGTGATCCCGTCAGGATATGCTTCCTTCGGGACAGTCAGGCTGTCTGTAAACTGTCTGATGAAATCTGCATATTCATAGGTACAGCGGATGGCATCCTGTCTATTGTGTGCGTGTGCAGGAAGTTCAAAGTTCAGGTCTGCGATCACTTTACCCTGCCAGTCAGGATGTACACGGAATACCTGATTGTAGGCTCCTGTAGACCAGTCGTATTTGGAATCAATGATTCCCCATTCCTCGGCAGCCATTGCGCAGAAAACGAGAGTGTGGGCAGGCTTATAGCCGCCCTTTACAAGTGAACGGGCAATGCCGAGCATCATGGCGACTGCCGCATTATCATCCTGGAATCCATCGAAATAGGAATCATAGTGTGCAGACAGCAGGATCATAGAGTCTGTCTCAGTACCCTGTATTTTACCTGTGATATTGCCTGCTGTTGTGTCCGGAATGACTCTGGAACGGGCATCCAGTGATACTTTTAATGAGGATCTGCGTAATAAAGCAGCATCCTGTTCCAGAGTGTTATGGGTATCTTCTGAATCAGTGGTGTTGTCTTCGCAGGTGGAAATTTTATTTCGGAGAGAACGCTTCAGGATACGTGCATCCGCCTGAGACAGAGAGAATGCAGGTGCGAAATCAGGACCTGCGATATCCTGTGCATTCAGCGCAGACTCTGCGATTTCTCCGTAGCCGTTTGCCTGAACTGCGATCAGGGCAGCAGCGCCGCGCAGATAAGCCTGATAAACAGGGAAGCTGATCCACCATTCGTCTCGCTGGTTGATCTCAACCATAACCAGCTTTCCTTTTACGTTTATGCCTTCATAATCTGCGGCAGTTCCTTTTCCCAGATAAACGAGTTCGTAATCTTCAAATCCGTCTGTCTCGAAATTTGTCTGATATCCGCCCATCTGAAAGGTGTGTTCCTGCCCGTCATCATCTGTAAATTTCAGGACTGCCTTCTCGAATTCCCATCCGTCCAGTGAGAATGTATCTCTGGTTACATCGGTAAGTCCGATAGCTTTCATTTCCCTGTATAACATATCTCCTGTAGCTGTTTCAGCAGCGGAACCTGCAGTACGATAGCCCAGAACAGGGTTTGTTTTCTCTTTTTCCATGCGTCTGGCAAGCTGGTAGGACCAGTCTGTGTCAATGCAGGAAATACAGGAATCTTCAATGTTCAATGTAATCGCCTCTTTCCTGACAGTTTGTATAATATGATCAGATATGATCAGTGCCGGAAATGTCAGGGTACTGATCTGTCTGTGGTTTATGATTTTATACTGGAAATATTTTAGCATAGAACAGCAGCAGGAACAAGACAACAGTTGTTGAGAAAAAAGCTATTTTCTGTAAAGATGCTGATATTGAAAAGAAAAAATAACTTTGTTATACTTCACTTTATTGAGGTGAATAAATATGGAAGTATTGTTGGCAGGAAATACAGGATATGTAACAGAAACTTTTATAGAAGAATCATTTCCTGAATGTGATGTAGTTGTACTGGGAAATGAGATGCTGAAATCAAATCGAAAAAAGAATATATTATCTCGTCCGTTCATAAAAGATGAGAAAGAACTGAAAGAGATTTTCGAAACATATGAGTTTGAAAGAATTGTTTATTTTTCAAATTATCTGACCATGCATGGAAGGATGACCGGAGAACTGGAACAACTGAGACAGATACTTCAGTTATGCAAAAAGAATAAGGAAATAAGAATGTTGTATCTGACCGGGCAGGAGAGCATTTATAATATTACAAGTGGAAAAACACTTCTGGTATCCGCAGCAGAAAATGTAGTTATGGAATATGGAAATATGTATCAGATAAACACCAAGATTCTGAGAATTCCTCATTTATATTCAGCGGTATACACACAGGACTTTTTTTATAAGCTGTTTACAGAGGCAGAAGAAAGCGGAAAAATTGTTTTTGAGGAATCACCGGAACAAAATATTTATTTTGTATGTATGTATGATCTGGCAGAACTGCTTTATAAAGTATATGACAATTGGGGAAAAGAACGCTGTCTGAATGTTCCGGATTGTTTCAGGCAGAGTTTCAGTGATCTGGAAAAAGAAATCAGAAAGACAATTCCCGGTAAACTGGATATAAGATATCAGAACAGCGGTCAGATTTATAAGGTACAGCCGGATGATCAGATTATAAGACATGAATATGGGTGGTTTCCAAAGATATCTGTTTTTGAAGATATTCCCGGGATGTATCAGGAGTATAAAAAATTATCAGATTCAGATTTCGGACATTTTGCAAATATCAGGAATTGGATATCAAAAAATACTTTGCTGATCCACATTCTGGAATTAATCTCAGGATTTATTTTATTTGAATTTCTAAACAAATATACAGGAACTTATGCTCAGTTTAAAATGATTGACCTGAGACTTGTATTTATTGTATTTATGGGAAGTCTTTATGGAATTAATTATGGAATATCAGCAGCTGCGTTGGAAACTTGTTCTTTGATTGCAGCGTACAGGCAGGAGAATGTAAACATATATACTTTGTTTTATGAGGCTTCTAACTGGATTCCATTTATTTTTTATTTTGCCGCAGGTGCTGTCTGTGGTTATATAAGGCTGAAGAATAAAGAGGATATAGAATTTGTAACAAAAGAAAACAGACTGATCAAGGAAAAATTTTTCTTTATGCAGGAAATGTATCAGGAGACCCTTCAGGATAAAAGACAATATAAGAAGCAGATTCTCGGAAGCAGGGACAGCTTTGGAAAAATTTTTGATATAACAAGAAAGCTGGATGTGATACAGCCTCAGAAACTGTTTATGGAAACCATAAGGGTAATGGAAGATGTTCTGGAAAATCATACAATTGTACTTTATTCACTGGATTCATGGAAACGTTTTGGAAGGATGGAAGTGTCATCACCTGAAATTCGCAGAAAAATGCCGAATTCTATAAGGATTGAAGAGTATCAGAATGCGGTAGAAACGCTGGAAAAGGGTGAGGTCTGGAGAAACAGGGAACTGCTTGCCGGATATCCGGCATATATCGCAGGGATAAAGAGAAATGGAGAACTTGTAATGCTGGTATTTATTCAGGATGCAGCCAGTAGTCAGATGACATTGTATTATCTGAATCTTATCAAAATTTTATGCGGTCTGGTAGAAGTTTCTCTGCTGCGTGCACTGGAATATCAGGAAGCAGTCAGAGACAGGGAATATCTGGAAGGAACTCATATATTAAAAACAGAGTATTTTATGGAAAGGCTGAAGTTATTTCATTCCATAAAAGAACAGAAAATAGGATCATATGCTCTGCTGCAGATTGAAAATCCGGAAATGACACTGGAGGAAACAGAAAGGATATTAAAAAATAAAATCAGAGAGAATGACATACTGGGAATATCGGAGGATGGACAACTTTATCTGATACTGTCACAGGTGGATGATGCCATGTTACCGATAGTAATTGAAAGGCTCGAAAAGAACGGACTTCATTGCAGAGTGATTGACACCCGTAACGAAAGCAGGGTAGCTGAAGAATGATACAGAATATAACAGGGGTTGTTTTTATTATATTCCATATTATCTGTTGTGTTTTAGTATGGACAGGAATAAACTCCCATTTACTGAAGGTGAAGAGGTATCTCATATTACCTGTGATCTTTGTACCGGTATGGGGTATGATCTGTGTATTGCTTCTGCATTTCCAGATATTTTTTCACCAGGATAAAAAGCGTGAAATCGGAATAGAAAAAATGAAGATCAATGAAGAAATTTACAGGAGCATTATAGCACCGAAAGAAGAAAGTGACAGAAATATTGTGCCACTGGAGGAAGTGCTTCTTATTGATGAGGCCGCTATGAGGCGTGATCTGATTATGAATGTATTGAATGATGATCCGGAGAATTACATCGATATGCTTAAACAGGCAAGGATGAATGACGATGTAGAGGTTGTGCATTATGCGATCACAGGAATGGTAGAGCTGTCTAAGGAATATGAAAGCAGACTGCAGAAGATAGAATACAGATATGCAAAAGAACCGGAAAATCAACAGCTTATTTCAGAGTACTGTGATTTTCTTCAGGAGTATTTATCTCAGGGACTTCTAGAAGGACAGATGGAACTGGTGCAAAGAAATCAATATATAAAACTTCTGAAGAAAAAACTGAAATTTAAAGAGGATCTTCATACATATGTATGTCTGGCTGAGAATCAAATGCAGACGAAGGAGTATGAACAGGTGCTTAAAAGTCTGGAAAGAATGGATAAGAAGTGGCACAGAAATGAAGAATACTGGATACTCAGGATCAGATATTACGTAGAACTGAAACAGGGAAAAGAATTAAAGGAAACATTAGAGCAGATTCAGCAGGAACATATTTACCTGTCGGCGAAAGGAAAGGAGGCATTGGCTTTTTGGCAGGAATGATAAAATATTTACAGTCTTTTCGATTTAAGGGTCTGACTGTTATTCTGGGAGTTTTTCTGGCAATCAGTGTGGTGCTTTGGACAGAGCGTTCAGGAATTCAGTATCAGGCAGAGATCAAGAAGAAGGCATATCTGGACAGGGATACGGTTGTAACTGAAACACAGGCAGTCAAAAATATTGAGAGCAGTTGTCTGGTGCTGATGGACAGCAGTCAGGCAGACAGTGTGGTGGCATGGGAACAGTTTGAAAGAATTTTCATGGATATGAAAACAGGAGTAGATCTGGCAGATATCAGACAGAGTGAGATTCCTGATTTCTCAGGCTATGAAACAATAGTGGTGCTGATGTCGGATCTGAACCCATTGAAGGATGTAGTTATAAAGATTGGAAACTGGGTAGAAAAAGGAGGACGTGTTCTTTTTGCGTTAACACTTCAGAAGGATACATATGTTTCGCTCATTGAGCAGAAATTGGGAATTACAGACTCTGATTATGGAAATGTTCTGGTAGATAAAATCTATATTGATGATGATTTCATGATTGGAGGGGGAAGATCTTTCCAGATTCCGGATGCATATGATTCAGCATGGGAAGTAAGTGTTGGAGAAACGGCGAAGGTTTATGCATGGACAGATGATGAAAAGAAGGTTCCGCTTATCTGGGAAAACAGTTATGGAAAAGGTAAATTTGTAGTTGATAATTTTGGATTATGTGAAAAAGCCACAAGAGGATTTTTTGCGGCATCCTATAGCCTGCTGACAGATGTGATGGTCTACCCGGTGCTTAATGGATCTGTATTTTATCTGGATGATTTTCCATCTCCTGTGCCGAGTGGAGACGGAACATATATCAAACGTGATTATGGTCTCAGCATCAAAGAGTTTTATACAAATATCTGGTGGCCGGATATGCTGGATATGGCAGAGGAACACGGCGTGAAATATACAGGTGTTATTATTGATAATTATGAGGATGATGTGTCCGGAGATGTTGTGGAACAGGAAGATGTGCAGAGATTTCAGTATTTTGGGAATATGCTGCTTCATCAGGGAGGAGAACTGGGATATCATGGATATAATCATCAGCCATTGAGCCTGTCAAATGTGGATTATGCAAATATCCTTCCATATAAAACATGGGAAAGCTATGATGCAATGAAAAAAGCCATGACAGAGCTGATACGGTTTGGAAAAGAGATGTTTCCGGGGACAGAATTGTCTGTTTATGTACCGCCGTCTAATGTGCTGTCAGATGAAGGGCGGGAAATGATCGTAAAAGAATTTCCGGAGATACGTACAATTGCAAGTAATTATTTTGTCGGAGATATGGCATATACACAGGAGTTTGAGGCTGCAGAAGATGGAATTGTGGAACAGCCCCGTATTATTTCAGGTGCTGTGATTGATGATTATATGGAACTTGCGGCTGTATCTGAACTGAATATGCATTTTGTCAATACACATTTTATGCATCCGGATGATCTGCTGGACGAAGACAGAGGTGCCAGACTGGGATGGAAGAAACTGAAAAAACGGCTGGATGAATATATGGACTGGCTGTATACTTCAGCTCCATGTCTGAGAAATCTTACTGCTTCCGAACTATCAGGCGCAATACAGCGGTATGGGGCACTGGTGATCGATAAGGATGTATCAGATCAGGAACTTAATCTTAAATTAGATAATTTTTATGATGAAGCTTATATTATGATAAGAATGAATGAAGGGACTCCGGGTAATATAGAAGGTGGAGAACTGACGCATATTACCGGAAATCTCTATCTGCTTCGGGCAAAAGAGAAATCAGTGAAAATAGAAATAAGGTGAGAGAATTGAGAATCTGTCTGGTTTTAGAAGGCTGTTATCCGTATGTACATGGTGGAGTTTCTACATGGATGCATCAGTATATCACTGTTATGAAAGAGCATGAGTTTGTGCTGTGGGTAATAGGAGCACATGCATGTGACCGTGGAAAATTTGTCTATGAACTGCCGGATAATGTGGTGGAAGTCCATGAAGTATTTCTGGATGATGCATTAAAACTGAAGGAACATGGAAATCAAAATGGACAGCTGCACAGAATCAATCATTTTTCGGAAGAAGAAACAAGGAGTTTAAGAGAATTGATGGAATGCAGTCATCCTGACTGGGAAGTATTGTTTCATTTATATCACGACCGGAAAATGAATCCGATGTCATTTCTGAAAAGTGAGCAGTTTTTAAATATATTAACAGAGAGCTGTCTGGAAAAATATCCGTATATTGCATTTGCGGACGCGTTTCATACAATGCGTTCCATGCTGCTTCCGGTTTTATATCTTTTGGGTTCTGAGGTTCCTCAGGCAGACACCTATCATGCGATTTCAACAGGATACGGGGGACTTCTTGCCTGCCTTGGAGGATATGTTTACAGAAGACCGGTATTACTTACAGAGCATGGGATATACACAAGAGAAAGGGAGGAAGAGATCATCAGGGCAAAATGGGTAATCCCATCATTTAAAAAACAGTGGATTTCTTTCTTTTATATGTTATCAGAAGCAATTTATAAAAGGGCTTTTCGGGTAACCAGTTTATTTACGAATGCGATGCTTACGCAAATACAGATTGGCTGTGATGCAGAGAAATGCAGAGTAATTGAAAATGGTATTGATTATGACAGGTTGTCACAGATCCCTCTGAAAGAGGAAGATGGATGGATAGACATAGGTGCGGTAGTCCGTCTCGCACCCATTAAAGATATAAAGACTATGATATATGCATTTTATGAACTTTCATCCAGAATGGAGAATGTGAGACTTCATATTCTGGGAGGGGTAGATGACGAGGAATATGCAGATGAGTGTTATGCACTGGTGAAACAGCTGGATATCAAAAATCTTGTTTTTACAGGAAGGGTAGATATTGTACAGTATATGAGAAAACTGGATTTTACGATCCTTACCAGTATATCAGAAGGCCAGCCATTATCCGTGCTGGAGTCATTTGCGGCCAGACGCCCATGTGTAACGACTGATGTAGGATGTTGCCGGGAACTTCTGAATGGAAAAGAAGGAGATGATTTTGGATGTGCCGGTTATTGCGTTCCGCCTATGTACAGGGATGGACTTGCTTTCGCTATGGAAAAAATGTGTGAATCCAGGAGAAGACGGATCAGAATGGGAAAAAGCGGACAGGCAAGAACTAAGGCATATTACAGGCATGAGCGCATGATCAGTGAATACAGAAAACTTTACAGGGAGGTGGAGGAAGCATATGGCAGGGATTGGATTTGAACTCAAAAAACTGTTCAGCAGAAGAGGGCTGTTTGCTTCTTTCCGCGCCTATGGATATGCAGGGATTATCTGTACCGGTCCCATGCTGCTGGGGATCGTCCTTCTGCTGGGTGTTATGTTTTTGTGTGACAGGACAGGCGCTTCGAAACAGAGCAGAGAATTACTGGTCTGCATGATCACATATACACTTCTTGCATCATTGACGGTAACCAGTTTCTTGTCAATGGTAGTAACAAGATTTATTGCAGATATGCTTTATGAAGAAAAAATGAGGCAGTTCTGTCATCTTTCTGGGGTTCGACAGGCTTAATGCTCATTGCAGGAGGAATTTTATATGGGATTTTTCTGATATTTTCCGGAGTTGGGCTTATAGATAAGTTTTTATGTTTTGAGTTGTTTGGAGAACTGATCGTTACATGGAATGCGATGAGTTATCTTACTGCTGTCTCTTATACACATCTCCGAGCCCACGAGACGTAGAGGAATCTCGTAT
>ENA-OYAW01000414-OYAW01000414.1-human-gut-metagenome-genome-assembly--contig:-NODE-414-length-10035-cov-3.483567_pt1 | contig 10035 bp, 10 predicted proteins | sample MGYA00244521_ERZ652827 | MGnify/ENA primary metagenome ERZ652827 (study PRJEB26926, sample SAMN06164398) | human gut metagenome | biome: ENVO:00009003; feature: ENVO:2100002; material: ENVO:00002003... | reverse complement strand
AGGCTATTCGTCGGCAGCGTCAGATGTGTATAAGAGACAGATATGATATAAAAGAAAAAAAACTTATTTCTTATTTGGGGCATGATGAAAATATTTGCATCCCTAATGGGATAAAACTTTTAGGCGCAAATTCATTTTTTGGGAGAGCTGTGAGACAAATAAAGTTACCACAATCTTTAGAATATATAGATGAAACAGCTTTTTATTGGTGCTCTAACTTGGAACGGATAATAGTACCTAAAGGAGTGAAGAATATATCAAGGCTCATTCCAGCTTATCTTAAAAAATTAATAGAAGAAATCTAAAAAACTAACAATTATGAAATTAGATGACTATGCAATACAGCAATTAGCGCCATATATGACTGGTCATACAGAACATGGTGCAAACTTTACAGGAAGAGAACTTATCAGTATTTTTAATAAATATGGTAGTTTTAGAGATGTATATGCCAATGGGCTTCCACCAATTAAGGAAGGACAAACCACAGCAAAAAAAACATACGCTGAGGACAGATTAAAAAAGATGAATGAAAATGAAGGTCTCTCCTCATTAATAGAAGAAGTAATTTCAAAAGCTACTTGGAAAGAAAAATGTGCAGAAGAAATAAATGATATTATTTCCGCTTGTGGATATAATATAGAAAACAACGATGGATATTTTAAAATTACCGGTTTGAGAATTCGTAAAATACCTATTATAAAAAATACTGCCGTTTTTCAAAAAATACAAAATGATATACTCCAAACTTTGGACAAGGCACAAATATCTATAGTTGTTGCCGTTGCTTGGTTTACAAATGATGTTCTATATAAAAAGTTAATAGAAAAGAAAAATCAAGGAGTTGATGTTCGTGTTGTTATAAATAACGATGGCATAAATAAAAAACATGGCATAGACATTTCTGGCTTGAATGCGGTAAAAGTTAGAAGCGAACAAGGTGGCATAATGCATGAGAAGTTTTGCGTTATTGATAACCAGATAGTTATTAGTGGAAGCTATAATTGGACAGACAATGCAGAATTGAGAAATGCTGAGCATATTAATATAACTGAGAATGACAACCAGTTAGCTACTGGATTTTCTTTAGAGTTCAACAAACTATATGCTTTAGGGAACAAGAAAAAATAATTAATAATAAAATGATTATCATAGCCTCCAAACGAAAGAAGTCTGAAAGTATTCTGGAGAAATATCCAGATGCAATCATTGCTGATGTTACTTCACAGGCAAAAGATGGACTAGTGAAATTAAGTCCATTTTATCCTCACCATGACATTCCTGTACCTTTTAGCGAAAGTTGGACCGCCTCTTGTGTGGAAGCCATTTGGCAAGGTTTAAAAGTGTTTGAGACCGCCGATGTGGACACAAACCTATTTTTCAACGATACAATGAAGAATATCAAACGGACAGTCAGAAAATACGGCTTCCCCTTGGGGCATCGCAAGGGAGTTGAGGGAACAGAACTTTTAGGCTATATTGAAGCACGCAAGCAGATATATATCCCCACTTACCGTTGGGTCTTGGAGCATAAAGTTGAAAATATCATTAAGCGTTTAAGTGAAGCAAGTTATACAAAGACAATTGTACTACTCGATTATGAAACAAATAGTGATGTGGAAGATGCAAGTAAACCTCTTTCGCATGCTTTTTTGATTAAGGCATACGTGGAAGGTTTGTATCCATATAATGATATGGCAAACAGAATTTGCAACCCAACTGATAACACCACGATACAACTTTCATTGTTTGACTAATAAAAATAAATATGGAGAAGAAAACAAACTGGCAAGAATATAAGACTATACTCGAACAACATGGCATAAAGAAATTATACCACTTTACAGATCGTGATAATTTAGAATCCATAATCAGAAATGGTGGACTATACTCATGGGCAGATTGTGATTCAAAAAGTATCAAAATAGAAAAAACTGGTGGAAGTCAAATATCCAAGAGTCTGGATTTACGAGATGGATTGCAGAATTTTGTACGTGTGAGTTTCGTCACACAGCATCCGATGATGTATGTTGCTATGAACGATGGACGTATTTCAAATCCTGTCATTCTTGAAATAGACCCAGAGGTGATTTATTGGCAACAAACATTATATGCAGACCGCAATGCGACCAGAAACGGAGCTAAAATAGGAGGTAAAATAGATAATTTTAAGGATATAAATTTTAATGCCGTAAAAGCGAAGAAACATTTCGATTTACCTGAAGAACAACAAATGTATTACCAAGCAGAGGTGCTTATTAAGAACCATATTCCTTTGCAATACATTAAGAACATCGGAAATTTCGGCATTCCTGTTTCCAATAAGCCTAAACAACTTCAAAGTAAAGCAGCTTATACAGCACAGATTACTCGCAATACGCCTACTGCATTCATTTTCCTTGTAGACCATTCTGTCAGTATGCAAAAGAAAACAATATTGTTTGGAGAGGAAATGACAATGGCAGAAGCAGCCTCTCGTATCGTGAACAGACAAATCAATGAACTGGTGTTACGTTGTATTAAATCCAATGAAGTACGCTATTACTATAACATTGCTGTCATCGGATATGGAACAGAGGCATACAGCGGATGGAACGGAAGTTTGAAAGGTCGTGATTTCGTTTCGCCAGAAGAGTTACGTGACAATCCGTATAAGAAAATCACGATGCGAGAAGAAAAGAGGACTCGAAAAGGAACTGTAGAGAAAGAAGTAGAAAAAGTTCAGTGGGTAGAAGCACGTCACGATGGTAGTTGGACGCATCTACATAAGGCTTTCGGGCGTGCAAAAATGCTACTTGACCAATGGATAGAACAACATAAAGAAAAAGATTGCTATCCTCCTACTATCATTAATATCACAGACGGAGAGTTTAATGGTGCAAGTAAAGACACTGTTCTACAGAATGCCAATGAGCTGAAGTCCATGTTTACCAATGATGGTAATGTAATCTTGTTCAATATCCATTTCACTGCAAGCAAGTCTTCCGAAGAAATAATTTGCCCAATAGATAAACGAGAACTCAACGGTAATAACTATGCAGAAACTCTCTTTGAAATATCGAGTCTATTGCCCTTACGCTACAATGCAGATATTGAGAAGTATTTAAACGACAATCGTCAGGGACGGCATGTGGCAATGGGCGTGAATGTGGATGCTACCACATTAATCAAACTTATGGATATAGGAACACCAACCAACATTAACCAAAATCAATGAAAAGTAAGTGTATATCCATTAGGAAATTTGAACAAAATTGCATTAACGAAGATGCAGTTTTAGCAAAAGAAAAACGAATTGCTATTTCAGATGGAGCCGGAGGAGGAGGTTTATTTGCTGAGCGTTGGTCACAGTACCTACTTGCACATCTGCCGGATATTCCAATAGAAAATGTGGAAAAGTTTAATACGTGGATTGAACAAATTTGGGAACCTTTTTATAATGAATGTGAAACAGATGCCAAACAATTAGATGGGCTTTTGCTAGACAAGTTTTACGATGAAGGCTCGTTTGCCACTATAGTTGCCGTATGGAAAACATCGGAAAATGAGTGCCAATGGATGAGTTTTGGCGATAGCGTAGCTTTCCATTACAACTATATCACACATAAATTACAACATTCATTCACTTCATTGGCTGACTTTAACAAACCGCCTTATTTAATTAATTGCAAGGACGAACTTCTTAAAGATGGTTTTAAGAGTGGCGTATTTAATATTGGCAAACAGTCTGTTGTATTTGTTGCGAGTGATGCATTGGCACATTACATTTTGATGATGTATGAAATAGCCCATTGCGAAGAGTTCGTCCAAGAATTGAATATTGCAGAATCTTATTACACAAAAAATAGTAATTATATCAGAATGGCAAGAAACATCCATTCCATCTATTTTGAACGTGATATACTTGGGAAACTACTAAATTGCGTTGGGCATTCAACAAATTTCCATCGCCATTTAAGTGCTTTAATTCGTAAAGGATTAATTGCTCATGACGATTATTCATTGGCGGTCTTAGAAAATACTTAGAAAAACAATTACACGAAAAAGCAAGATGCTCATAGAAAGTAGCAGCAATGATATTAAATGAGTGCATTCCCGCTTCTTCTACTTTGTTATACCATCGTGCCATAGCCAGACGTGCAGCATCCTTTATGGTATTCTTTGAGAATATCATCCTCAAGGAATGGCACAATCCATATGCCTTTTTAATGTCAGGATATTCTTCGAAAAGTATTGCTGCCCTTTGTTTCTGTCTTTCTGTCCATTTATCGGCTGACTTGAAAAGCAAATACCGAGAGCGTATCAGCAATTCCCTACGAGTGTCACCATTGGAATATCGGTATGGGACATAATCTTCGTTCTTCTGTTTGGCTTCCTCCATTTCCTCATTGGCCTGCTGTATGGCATCCCAACGGTGTTTGATGCGTAATTCCTGCACGGCATCGCAAGCTAATTTCTGAATGTGAAAACGGTCTATCACACGGTTGGCTTTAGGAAATGCAGTCCGTACAATCTTGCGCATGGAGTCTGAAAGGTCAAGAGTCACTTCTTTAACGGCATAACGACTTTTTTCGTCAATTCGTTGCAGTACAGCTATTACGTCCTCTGATTTAGTTCCTGCCACGACAGCTACCAGGGAACACTCTCTCGTACAGGCATCACGGTTGGTTACAAAGGTATAAAGTTCACCGTTGGAGAGTGAGGTCTCGTCAATTGCCGGATGCGGTCCTATATTCTCAGGAAACAGCATCCATTCATCGGCATGAGATAACTGTTCCCAATTACGATATCCGCTGAGTACCTCCTTATACTGTTTTTCGAATGTATGACCATCTATATGGTAGAATTCCTCAAGCGTACGGCAGGTCACCGGGGATGTCTCCATACGTTTCTTTTAAAAAAGCTCCAAATTCTTTGGAGTATCTGGTTCCCTTGGCCACGATGTCGAGGTCGATGGGAATGCTGAAGCTTTTGCCTGTGCGCAAGTCTGTCCAACGACGACGTCTGATCCTGAGAATTACCTTATGGTCCCGTATGGGAAAGTCTGTCACATTTACAGCTTCCATAAAACCTTTGGACTCAAAATGTATGTTATTGCTTAACTCGGGATTCATCTTTTCATCCAGACTGATATGAATCTCTTGAGAGGTTTGTTCGACTCCAGAGATGAGAAAGTAATCTAATATCTGAGCCGGCAACACGAGGCTGGCTAGCATGTTCAAATAATCGTTTTTCATAATGCAAAGTAAGCAATACTTCACGAAGATAAAAAAAATTATCCCCACGAAAAATCTACTGAACCGATGATTGGGAACAATTTGGGAACATCTCCGATAAAAAGAAAAAGCTAAGTATTGAATTATCAATTACTTAGCTTTTATCTTTGTACCCAGACCCGAACTATGTAAATTATATTCCGATTCTTTATAGTTCCTCCTAAGTGCTTGAATAAGAAAGCCAAGCCTCATCTTACTTATGAAAACAAAGGTAATAAAGAGTACTGAAATAACCAAAATGTTTCAGTAAATGTTTCAGTAAAATGCTATTTTTGCAGATAGGATATTAAATGATATAAGTATGGCTACAACATTCACATTTGAATTAAACAGCAAGCCCAATAAGGCAGGTAAGTATGCGGTACTACTCCGCATCACACAAGACCGCAAATTAAAAAGACTGAAAACATCCATTGCACTTAACAAGAAATCGGACTGGAATAGCAAGAAAAAAGAAATCAGACAGTCAGAACCTAACTATGCAAAATGGAATGAAGTCTTAGAGCAGGAATTGGAAACCGTAAAATCCAAGTATCGGGAGCTTAGAGAGGACGGAGTGGCTACAGCCGAACGTATTAAGGATGAAGTAACCGCTTCTGAGAAGACAACCTCATTCCTGCAATATGCCCGAAAAAGAACTCAGGAAATCTATGATGCAGGCGGTATCAGGAACTGGAAGAAATATAACAGCTTCTGCAATAAGATAGAAGCCTACCAAACTGATAAAAAAGGAAATGTCAAGGACTTAACTTTTAACGAACTGACTCCTGCGTACCTCGCCCAGTTTGATGCTTATCTACATACATTGCGCAACGAGAGACATCCTGACCAAGTGCTACACCCAAATACTATCCAAGTGAATCTGAATATCTTCCGAACCCTTATCAGAAGAGCCATTGAAGTAGAGGGACTGATGAAAGCCGAAAAGAATCCATTTCTCGCCTTCAAGTATCAGGGAGTAAAAACCCTGAAAGAAAAACTGGACATTGAAGAAATAGCAGCAATTGAAGCATTGGACTTACCCGAAGGTAGTCTGATTTGGAATTGTAGAAACTACTTTCTTTTCAGTTTCTACTGCGCTGGTATAAGGGTAGGTGACCTTTTACAACTTCGCTGGTGCAATATTTCTTCCGAAGGCAGGATTACCTATCAGATGGGGAAAAACCACAAAATAAGAGATTTAAAGCTGGTTAGCAAAGCACATGAGATTCTACAGTATTACTACTCGAAAGATGCGAAACCGACTGATTATATATTTCCGATGCTTAACAACTTCGCTGCGTGGGCAGGAGCGATTACCCAAGAAGAAAAGGATGTATTACCAGCCGAACTAAAAAAGGCTCTCTTCGACCAAATCGGAGCTAAGACAGCCCTAATCAATAAGGAGCTAAAGAAGATTGCATTACGTGCCAATATCTCAAAGAAGCTATCCTTCCATATTAGCCGCCATTCCTTCGCCAAAGTTGCCAAACAAAAAGGTATGGATAATTCAATAGTGAAAGACCTGCTGGCGCATAGTAATATGGCTACGACTGAAAGATATATGGGGAGCTTCGATACCTCGGAAAACGACAAAGCATTGGAATCTCTATTTGAAAGCAAGAAGCCTTCCATTAATGAAGATTTATTGCTGCAACAACTCCAAACTCTCAATCCCGAAAAGCTAAAAGAACTATTAAATCAAATAAAGAAATAAAAACTTATTCAATTAAAAAATATGAATGACTACATATATAATCCAGTAGGTTATAAATATCTGGAAACGGAAGAAGGCAAAGAAGAACTACAAAAAGAAATCAATAAATTCAAAAGTATTTCTAATAAAAACTTTAAACTAACAGAAGACGATTACATTGATTTAGCCTGCTTATCTATTGTATCAAGAGCCAATTTTAAAGAGCAAACCTACCAAATGTTAAACAAAAAACTACAAATAGCTCAAACATTAATAATATTTGCAAAAGCACTGATAAACAACAGCACACTTACATGTTCAGTTTCAATAAAAGGATGCCCCCAAGGAGAGCGAATCAAAAGAGATATTCTCCATAAATCAGAAATAGATAACCAAGAGCTTATTTTGGATAACTACTCTACATATCTTATGTTCTTCCGAGAAAACTGCAAATATGAAATCGGAATTGCCCTCTACACGATGGGAAAAAGAGTACTCTTTCCTCCCGAATGCACATCAACAAATAAAACCAATCGATATATAAACTCTTCCAAAAAAATTTCAAATGAGGAGTACAAAGCTTTCATTGCTCTTGCTCCATATAAGAAACCTGACGCCCTTGCAGTTAACGTTTTAGAGCGAATAAAAGCATATTTAGAACAAGAGATTAAGCATTCAAAATTTACAAGCACCCCCCTTGCTATATTGGCTCCTATTATTTATCAAATTATAGCAAGAAACAATAGTATAGATATTTCAACCAAACCTTGTGTATTCATATATGACATAATAGTTCAAATAGGATATGCTCAAGAAATAGAAGACGAAAAAGGCAAGAACAGACAAAAACGCGACCTTATCAAACGGTATCTCGAAGCAAAAACGTCATAGAAAGATTCTTCTAAAATATTGGGGGCATTTCTCTAAAAAGAACCAGAGAAATGCCCCCAATTTATATTTAACCGATTACATACCTTCGCATCATAATTAGGCAATTAACAGTAATTTAATAACCAAAAAATGAAAAAAGGTATGGAAACAACCTTAATGACTTTAGTTCCACAAAAAATCGTGGATGAATTAGTAGAAGATGTAAAATCAATCAAAGCATCTTTACAGAGCTCGCACTCTCAGACAATTTTAAGGGAAGAGTGGATTCCATCAAATGAAGTTCTGAAACAGCTTGGCATTTCAAGGAAAACATGGCAAAAGTATCGAGATGAAAGAAGGATTCCATTCAGTCAATTTGGACGAAAGATTTATGTGAAAAGAACCGATTTAGAGGCTTTCATGGAAAATCATAAAATTAACGGGAGAGGATAATTGTATCATGCAGATTCATGCTTTACTCTATTTTTAGCGGAGAGCTTGCCATAAACAAACTAATGTAAAGCAAGTTACTTTAGCTTTATTAGGATTGAGAATGAGAAGATGCCCTGATTCCTTATATAATAAGGGATGAGTTATCTACAAAATTTGTATATCATATAAATCTTAATGCTATGTATGATACCATTAAATTTTATTTCCAAGACTACCGGATAGACCCCGAAATTATCTCTCAGAACTTTAGTGATTATAATGAAACAAACAATGGAAAAACGAAAGAGTTTCGTTATTATGAAGGACATATAGGAGAAGCCTACATCATGGTAGGAACGGACTGGATATGTTGTGAGTGCAGTTTCCCTCGTTTGCTCTATCCCGATAACTCATTCACGTTGAAACGTATGGACGCAAAAGCATGTATTGAGTTTCTATCTGATACTTTGCATTACAACATGAATAATGCAAGTGTAACTCGAATAGATGTAGCAACTACGTTCAGTATGAGGCAACCAGTGAAACTGTATTTTGATTGTTTGGGAGCTTTGAGCCGTTTCAAAAGAGTAGTAGTAGTGAAAGATGAGAATTTGGAGTATAGGCAAGGAATTATAAATAAAGATGGAAAATGTCTTGCTTTTTACGATAAACGGCTTGAATCGCTTGAAAGAAGAAATATTCATCCCAAAGGATTGGCAGGCGATAATTTGCTACGCTACGAGCACCGTTGGTTTCGTAGGCTTGCTACTCGTTTGAAAGAGCCGAAAGTAATAGGGAGCACCTTGTATGATGAACGGTTTTATCGGAAAATCGCGGAGCTATGGGTAGAGGGGTATTTCAAGATAGAGAAGAAAATGAATGTTTCCATGAAATCCACGATGCCAGTCAAAACACCTAATGAGGCTTTTAATATCATTGCCGCACATTGTCTTTCAAAAATCTCGAATGAAGAACTAAGCTGTTATATTAATCAGATAGCTGACAATGCAGGTTTTTCGGCAAATGAGACTTATAGATTGAGACAGAAAATAAAGGATATATTAAGTAGCCCTGCAATTACAGAAGATATGTCGTTGGCTAAAGAGCTTGATGCGAGAATCTTGGAAGTGTTAGATAATCTTCAATAGGTCGTTGTAATAAAAAAGAAGGTCAGGGAAAGGCTGTTTTTTTAAGCCTCCCTGACCTTCTTTTTTTAAAAGGTAAGACAATCATAGGTTTGAAGAATTTCTTCCTGACGAAGCCCTAAGTATCGTTTAGTGATAGCAACCGAACTATGGTTGAACAGCTCCATTAATTTGATTAAAGCAAGTTCCGAGTTCTCCCCATTCATTGTATAAACCTGCCTTCCGAAAGTCTTTCTAAGGCTGTGGCAAGAGAAGTTCTTAATTTTTAATCGGTACTTCCTTCTCACCTCTTTAAGAACGACATTAATCCGTTGGACTGTGAATACCGTTCCTTTCTGGCTTATGAGGATTGGCGCATTAACTCCGACCGGATTTATATGCTTGTAACATTCTTTGATGTGCTGCTGTAACTGGGGATTGATTCTGATTATTCTTTGCTTACCAGTCTTTTTCTCTATTATCGTAAACTCGTCCGTACCAAGTATCTGCTTCCACCTTAAATCGAGAATATCAGATATTCTTAAACCAGTGAAGCATCCCAAAGATATGAGAAGTGAAATCTTATAATTTCCGTCTTTGGCTAATTTACGGATTAGGTTCATTGCATCCGACCACACGAGATAGTCTGCTGTGGTAG
>ENA-OYAW01000388-OYAW01000388.1-human-gut-metagenome-genome-assembly--contig:-NODE-388-length-10427-cov-4.083880_pt1 | contig 10427 bp, 8 predicted proteins | sample MGYA00244521_ERZ652827 | MGnify/ENA primary metagenome ERZ652827 (study PRJEB26926, sample SAMN06164398) | human gut metagenome | biome: ENVO:00009003; feature: ENVO:2100002; material: ENVO:00002003... | reverse complement strand
GTGTATAAGAGACAGCGGCATCACCATCGACGCCACCAAGCCCACAACCAGCACGCAGGACATGCCCGGCCGCGACGGACAACTCGACCTCACCCTCGAAGACCCCACCGGGGCCGCGTACATGGGCAACCGCGCCATCACGCTCAGCCTGTACGCCATCGGCGGCGAAGACGACATCCTCACCGCCAAAACCCGGCTCGCCGCCCTCGCCGGCACCATCGTCACGCTCTCATGGCGCAGCCTGCCCGGCGAATACGAGGGTCGCATGAGCCTCGGCGCATGGGAGGACAAATGGGCCGGCCCCCGACAGATCGCCACGCTCGTCACCGTGAGCATCGACGTCCACCCCTACCTGATCGGCCGCAGCCGATCCATCGCGCTCAAAACGGACGCGAACACGATCCACGTCAAAGGCAACCGGCCATGCTGGCCCACATGGACGCTCACCCCCGCCGCCGACGCCAAGACCGTCAGCATCAAGGACGCGCACGGCCACAAACTCGCCGTCACGTCCACCACCGCCATCACTGGACGCATCTCCATCGACACCGACCCCGACCACCGGGAGCTGCGCGTCAACGGCAACCTCATGGCCCCAACCCTCGAATCCGACTACTTCCCCCTATTGCCCGGCCTGAACATGCTCACCCTCACCGGAGCCACCGCCGCCAGTCTCGCGTACAGGCCACTCACACTCATCTAGGAGCACACTCATGCGATACATGATCTTCGACCGCTGGGGCAACCCGCTCGGCGACCTGCCCTACGCCATCAAAGCCATCCGCACCAGAGCCACCGACGGCACCGACACCCTCGACATCACCACCATCGGCGAGATCAACAAGGACGAACGCATCGTCTTCAAGGACTCGATGGGCCGCTGGGCGGAATACCTGTGCCAGTCCACCCAGACCGCCCGCGCCGCAGGCATGCCCGTCACCGTCGCCTACTGCACCGGCAGCATCGCGGAACTCTCGCGCACCTATATCGAGGACAAACGCAACCACAACGCGAACGCCAAAGCCTGCCTCGCCAAAGCCCTCGAAGGCACCCGGTGGGCGGTCGGCACCGTCGAGACCGGCACCATCACCGGCACGGCCGACCTCAGCTTCTACCACTGCACCGTCCTCGAAGCCATCCAGAAGACCGCCGACACCTACGGGCTCGAAGTCCAGACCGAATACCAGCCCGACCCGACCGGCAACCGGATCGGCCGGCGCATCATCCACCTCGTCGAACACCGGGGCACCGCCAACACCACGAAACGCTTCGAATACGGCAAAGACCTCACCCAAATCAAACGCGACATCGACAGCGGCGACGTCATCACCCGCCTCTACGGGTGGGGCAAAGGCATCGAACAAACCAACGACCAAGGCGAGGCCACCGGCGGATACAGCCGCAAAATCAGCTTCGCCGACGTCAACAACGGCAAACCCTACGTCCAAGACGACCAAGCGCTCGCCAACTGGGGCATACCCGGCCCCGACGGCACCAGACACCACAGCGAAGCAAGCGTGGACTTCCCCGACTGCGAAGACCCCAAGGAACTCCTAAACCTCACCAAAGCGGCGCTCAAGACCCGCACCACGCCGACCGTCAGCTACACGGCCGACGTGACCGCACTCGGCCAAGCCGGATACGACCCGGAAGGCACGGACGTCGGCGACAGCGTGCAGATCATCGACACCAGCTTCACCAATCCCCTCCGCCTCGAAGGCCGCATCCTCCAGATCGAGGAAGACCTAGCCGGCAGCCTCGCCGAAACCAAGATCACCCTCGGCAACATCCGGCAATCCTACACGCAGCGCCTCGCCGCCCAACAGCAGGCCCTCGACAAACTCGTCTCCAACTCCGGCGCATGGAACAGCGCCGCCGGCGGCACCGGCCCGTACATGAAGGACCTCATCGACCGCATCAACCAGATCATGAACGCCACCGGCGGATACACGTACCTCAAACCCGGCCAAGGCATCTACGTGTACGACAAGCCCGAAGACCAGAACCCCACCCAATGCATCCACATCGGCGGCGGCTACTGGCGCATCGCCGACCACAAGAAAGCAAACGGAGACTGGGACTTCCGCAGCCTCGCCAACGGCAAGGGCCTCTTCGCCGACACCATCTTCACCGGCCGACTCTCCGACGCAGCAGGCCTCAATTTTTGGGATATGGACACCGGCGAATTCAGCCTGTCCGCCCGCAGCGCCGTGGGCGGCAAGACCGTGCAGGAATACGCCGACGGCGCGCTCTCCGACGCGAACTCGTACACCGACGCGGCCAAGCAGGCGGCGATCACCGAGGCCAAGCGTCAGGCCGACGCGGCCCTCGAGGCGGCGAAGAAGGCGGCAGCGGCCGGCGACACCAGCACGCTCGAAGCCGCCAAATCGTATGCCGACAACACGGCCACGAGCCATGTGAACACGTTCGAGAAGGCGCTCACGCAACAGTACATCTTCAACAAGCTCACGAACAACGGCCAGCTGCAGGGCCTGTACATGAGCGGAGGACTGCTGTACGTCAACGCCACCTACCTGCGAAGCGGCATCATCAGCGGCGCGAGAAGCTACTGGAACCTCGACTCCGGAATCTTCAGCATGAGCGACGCGAACGGATTCGAAACGGTTCATCTCGACGGCGACGGAGTCCATAACACGCTCACCGGCACCTTCCAGACTGGCACGTCCGGATCTCGCCTGTGGATGAGCCCGAAATTCAAACAGAAGCCGATCGGAGGATCCGCCGACATCACCGGCGCCGGCATCTCGTTCATCCACGCAACCACGGCGGCGCAGCAGCCATACATCGCTGCCGAGTCCACGAATTCCGAGATGGGCGAGATCTCGACGCTCACCTTCAACGGCGGTCGTCGCGCGAACACAGATCCAGGCGCCTTCGTACGAGTCGGCAGCACGAAAACCGACAACGCCAAGATGCGAGGTGTCTTCCAGGCACTCGTCATGCGCGACTACAGCCTGTCGTCAAATGACGCGAACAGCTCCGGCGCACGACTGGTGTCTTCGGCCTCTCCAGACACAAACGCGATGGACACGTATTCGGAACTTGCGGCATGGGATCCAAACGGCGCCGTCGGGGTGAAGGCGGACATCAACACCGGATACCTCTACCTAGGGGGCTTCCTCGGGGGCTATACGAACCGTCACACACTCGATGGATCCAGTGCATGGAAGGCATGGATGCCGAACGGCGGGGCAATATCGGTCGGTGCGGCCGTGACCGTGCACTTCACCGTGTCATCGCCGGCAAAATACGGCAGATACTACGCCGTCGCAAACGCTGACGGAGAATGGGGCGGCATCATCATGCACGTCAAAAACACCGGAGGACAATCCGGATGGGACATCCTAATGTACAACGCCGACCGGAACCCATGTACGGTCGACATGTATTGCGACACCTTCGGATGGCTCGTCAAATAAGGAAAGCCAAACATGAGACAAACCATGACAATGAGCGACGGGAACATCATCGTCAACTGCGACGAACCCATCAACGGATACCAGCAATTCGTCTTCTCCCCAGGAACCATTGCATCCTGGACGGCACTGCTCGGACTTGGATCCACAGCCGAAGCAGTCGCCGCGATAATGCAAGGCGTCGAGGACACGACGCGATACGATCCGTCAACCGGCAGGGGGGTCTGGACGGAGGCCTATGAAGCGCTCGAAGCGGCGCTGAACGACAGTGCGGCGGACATGTCAATGCTCGCCGATGACGGAACCGTCCAGAACGATCCGCTGACTGTAGCCCGCAACGACACCAGAAAAGGCATGCACCTACCAACCATCCCGCAACAGGCGCAATCGGTATCGACATACGCCCTCGAAGACTCAGACGCCGGAACCGGCATAGACACGTCCTGCGTTGACGCACAGGCGCTTTCCGACCTGCTCTCGGACAAGACGGTTGCCAATGCCATCGACAACGACGAGGAAAGCTTCTACGCAAGCCTCATGCCGCAACCAATAACCAGATGAAAGGTAGTAGAAAAATGAACGATGACCAGCAGTACGTCAGCTTCGACCGACTCGTATCGCAGAAGCTTTCCGAACAACTCGCCGACGCGAACCGGCAGATCGCCACACTCGCCGCCATGTGCGACATCAAGGACGCGCAGATAGCCGAACTCCGCAGCCAGCTCGAAAACAAGGACGACGGCAATGGCAACGCTTGACAGCTTCCGCGAAGCCACAGGCGAACCCATCCAACTCGACCTAGCCAACGGCTACATCGCAGACATACGCCTCAACGCCGGCGACATCAACGGCCGCACCATCACCGTCGAACTCACCGACAACGGCACACCCATCACCACAACCGCCGAAATCACCTGCGCGCTCGACTACAACACCAGTCCCGGCAGCAGCCTCGGCGACCGCGTGACCATGAGCCCGGTCAGCGGCGCGGCCACGGCCACGTTCCGCGCAGCGGTGCCCCGCAAGGCGCTCGCCAAGCCCGGACGCATCCTGTTGGGCATCGAGATCAGCAGCGGCGGCCACAAGGTGTGCTCGCGCAACTTCTACGGGCTCGTGGAACGCGCCGTGTTCGGCGCCACGTCACCCGACGCGGACGACAAGCTCGGCCGGATCGAACAGCTCATCCTCGACGCCGACAAGGCAACCAGCAGCGCCAACACCGCAGCAGGCAAGGCCAACACGGCCGCGACGGCGGCGAACACGGCGGCCGCGGCCGCGAACACCGCCACAGGCAAGGCCAACACCGCCACCACGAACGCCAGCGCGGCGGCCACGGCCGCGAGCACTGCGGCATCCAAGGCGAACGGCGCGGCTAGCTCGGCCACCACGGCCGCATCCAACGCCAACGACAAGGCCACGGCGGCAGACACGGCCGCGACCGCAGCGGCCACGGCGGCCGGCAAGGCCAACGACGCCGCATCCAAGGCAACCAGCGCCGCCGGCGACGCACGCGACGCCGCCGAAGCAGCCCGCACCTCGACCATCGAATACGCGCAGCTCTCCGACGACTGCAAGGAAAAGATCGCCGCCAGCGCCAGCGCGGGCGTGGTCTTCGCCACACAGGCCGAAATCGACGAACAGTACGAGACCGTGATCGAACCCGCCCTGGGCGGCGACGCGATCCATCCCCTCACCCAAGACGACATCGATTGGGCGCTCTCCATCATCAACCAGTAGGAAGGAACATCATGGCGAACACGCAGAAGGTCATGACCTTGGAGGACACCGCCAAGCTCATCGCCAAAGTCCACGCCAACGCCACAGGCGGCGCGAAGTTCGAATACGACAACGCCAAGGGCGAATACGGCAACATCGCCGCCTACATGGCCGCCCACAAGGACGGCAAGGTGTACGGCGTGAAATTCCCCAAATACACGTACAGCAACACGCCAACCGGCGTGAAGACCCGAGACAACGCCAACCTGACCATCGAGATCAGCACCAACGCCAAGGCCGGACGCGACGACTACGCGCCCCTGAACGCCTTCCGCACATGGGACGTCAACGCCACCGTGGACGACGACGGCGTGCCCCATGTCACCGCCATCGACGGCATCGACACCCGCTTCAAACGCGACGGCAGCAACGGCGACGTGTACGTCATGACATGCCCCGGATACTACAAGCTCGAAAGCACGAGCACCCACAACGAATTCCTGTACAGCGACACCCAGTACGACGGTTACGCGCCATTGCCCGGCGTGCTGCTGCCCGACGGCAGCGAACGGCCATGCCTGTTGTTCGCGAAATACGCCGCCTCCCTCGACTCCCAGCAACGCCCCCTGTCCGTCAGCGGCAAGGAGATCGACCGAGAATTCGGCTCCCAGAACCGAGCCATCGACTACGCGCTCAAGAAAGGCAAGGGCTACGCCGGCCGCTGCGCCGGCGACACCTTCTATGTCCAGCTCATGCTCATGCTCAAATACGCCACCAAAAACTCGGACGTGCTCGGCGGCTGCTGGCAGTACACGCCTCAGACCGCCGTCACCAAGGCCGAAACCGGCGTCAAGCGCGTCATCATCGCCACCAGCTACGCCAACAACTTCGACGTCGGCAGCACCGTCAATGTCGGCACCGACAAGGAACGCAACAACGCCGGCAACTACAGCGCCGCCCGGGCACGCACCATCCTGAGCAAGACCGCCATCGACGACAGCAACACCGCCCTCAACCTCGACGGAACCCCCATCACCACGACCACCGCATGCTTCGTCAGCAGCATGCCGTGGAAGACCGGGGCCACCGACAAGCTGCTCGGCACCGACGGCCGCCCATCCGCCGCGTTCGCCGCAAACCACCAGCCCATCCGCCTACAGGGCATCGAACTGTTCAACGGCATCTACGAAAGCGACGCCGACCTCATCGCCAACGCCGTCAAGGACAACGACAACCTCGGCCGCATCGAACTCTACCGCGTGTTCGACATCACCAAGGCATCCAAGACCTCGACGGCGAACTACACCAAGATCGGCGAATTCGCCGCACGCGACAAGACCACGAACGACTCATGGCGCTACGCCGAGGACTTCACCCTGTCCAATGGCGTAATCATCCCCACGGGACTGGGCGCGACGAGCACCACCGGCATGTGCGACGCCATCGGAGCCAACCCGCTCACATCCCAAGGCCTCCGACAGGTGCTGCGCTTCGGCCACCTCGGGGATGGGGTGCCGTCCGGCGCTTTCGCCGCGTACCTCAGGAGCGACCTCGCGGCCCGCTGGTGGCACATCGGGGGCCGCCTGTCTGCGCTCGGTCGCACGAAGGCGTAGCCGCAGTGCGATGGGGGGTGAAGCGAAGCGAGGGGGCGAAAGCCCCCTTTCTACGTTTCGCAACTCTTTGGGATTTGTGGCGGTACGCCTCCGACGTCCGTGCGTGGTGCAGCGCTTCGGCAACCTCATGCAGTACGGCGCTTTCGCCGCGAACCTCAGGAACGACCTCGCGAACCGCAGGTGGAACATCGGGGGCCGCATATCCGGTCAATCCTGTCAACACGATCATTACGCCACAACTACCCTCCACGCCAGCCAGTGAGAGGGCAAGCCACGGCCCAGCCGAAAATCAAACCGAGCACCCGGCCGGTAGGCGAACCCATCCAGCACCGTCGAACGCCGGCATAGTCCAGATAGGAAACGCTCTGAAAACCCATTGCAAGCACACCCGCTGCGCCACGCCCATGTTCGTCCGCAGGGCGATCGATCACTACCTCAAGGGCAAACGGTCCCGCCGCGACGTGACCCGCTTCCTCGAAACCCACCCCGACCTCGACCGGCTCGCCGAACGGATCGCCGACGAGATACGCGAAGGCCGATACCGCGACACCAGGATCACGTACTTCAACCGCGTCGAACCGATCAGCGGCAAACACCGCGTCATCGGCCGCGAATCGGTACGCCACCAAATCTACGACCATGTGGCCGTCATGGCTCTCCAGCCGTTGTTCGACGCGAAGGTGGGCCGATGGCGGACCGCCAGCATCCCCAATCGCGGCACCATCGACGCCCGCCGCGCGATCAAACGATGGACACGCGAACGATCCAGCAAATGGTTCGTGAAGCTCGACGTGCGCAAATACTATCCCAGCATCGACCGCCCCACATTGAAGGCGATGCTCACGCGCGACGTCGGCGACCCGATCCTGCTGCGCCTCGTGTTCCACCTCATCGACCGGTACCAAGGCGACAACGGCCTCAACATCGGCAGCTACCTGAGCCAATGGCTCGCCAACTACTACCTCAGCCACGCCTACCACTGGATCGAATCGCCGGCCATGACCATCGAACGCACCAGCCGGCGCACCGGCGAGATCACCCGCCGCCGGCTCATCACGCACCAACTGTGGTACATGGACGACCTGCTGCTCATCGGCACCTCCAAACGAGATTTGAAGATCGCCGCCCGCCGCATCGTCCGCTACCTGAAGGACGCGCTCAAACTCGACGTGCACGAGGAATGGAACTGCAAACGCCTCGACCTCGAACCCATCGACATGGTCGGCTACACGTTCCGACCCCACGGCCGCGTCAACATCCGCAGCGGCGTGTTCCTCCGCGCCCGCCGCACCTTCAACCGCGCCAGACGCCGGCCCATGACCGAACAGCTCGCGCGACGCTGCTGCTCCTACTACGGATACCTGCGCAACAGCGACAGCATCCGATATCGGCGACGCCACCGCATCGACCACACCATGCGCCGCGCAACCCGGTATTTATCCACCCAACACAGGAAGGAAAACCCATGCTCCAGACCGTATCCAGCCTCGAACCCCTCGAAGAGGTCAGCTACTACCCGCGCGGCGACGGCCTCGCGGACATCCGCATCCGCCGCAACATCACCACCGTCATGCACGGGGACGGCGAAACCGCATGGACGGAATACACCGCCGACGAAGCCTACACGATCCGCGACCTGACCGAACAGGAAGCCATCGAACAGGCCGACAGCATCTGGCTCGACTGCGTGCAGGCATCCAAATCGGACAGTCAGCGCCTCGCCGGCTTGGAGGCGTCCAGCCTCGATCAGGACGAGGCATTGGCCGAAATCTACCAGCTGCTGTCAGGGGGTGAAGCATGAGCAAAGCCATGATCCGCGTCTACGCCCGTCTCGTCATCGCCGGCCGCAAGACCATCGACGACGTGCCCGAAGCGGGCCGCGAAGCCGTACGGGCATACATCGCCGGCCTCGACGAGGGGAGCGGAGAGTGAACCCCATAGCCCAGCAGCTCACCGTCTGGGCCGCCACCGGCATCATCACCGCCCTGGGCGGATACATGCTCGGCTGGTGGCGCGGCTACCGACGCAAATCCGACGCCATGCAGGCCGGCGTGCGCGTGCTCCTGCTGTGCAAGCTCGAACAGATGCAGCGCGAAATGGTCGCCAACGACGGCATCGCCGACAACACCGCCAAACGGACCGCGCAGCTCGTCTACGACAGCTACCACAGCCTCGGCGGCAACGGGCACGGCACCCAAGTCAACCAGGACATACAGGACGCGCCGATAGCCCCCAAGAAGGTTTAGCCCTCGCCGGACATCCCGGCGGGGGCTGTTTCATATGCCCACCCAACACAGGAAGGAAAACGAATGGGCAAAATCAAGAACAAAAGCAAGCCGCTACAGGCCCTCATCGCGGCACTGTTCGCCGTGCTGCTCGCGTGCACGCCGGCGATCGCGATGGCCGACATGGTCGGCATCGACGTGTCCGGCTGGCAGGACGCTAACGTGACCTGCACCGCCAGCTACGACTTCGCCGTAGTCAAGGTGTCCCAGGGCGTAGGCTTCGAGAACTCCAGTTGGCGCACGCAGGCCAAGTGCGTGACAGACCGGGGCAAGAGCCTCGGCCTGTACCACTACGCCGGCGGCAACAACGCCGAGGCCGAGGCCGACTACTTCGTCGGCCGGGCGAGGGACTACATCGGCAGGGCCGTGCTCGTGCTCGACTGGGAGTCCTATCAGAACGCCCAGTGGGGCAATTCCGACTGGGTTCGCCGGTTCGTCCAGCGCGTCCACACGCTCACCGGCGTATGGCCGATGGTGTACGTGCAGGCCAGCGCGCTGGGCCAGATACCCGGCGACGTGCGCGCCAACTGCGGCCTGTGGGTCGCCCAGTACGCCAGCAACGCGCCCACCGGCTACCAGAGCCGACCGTGGAACTACGCGATCTACGGCGAGGCCATGCGCCAGTACACCTCCAACGGATGGATCAGCGGCTACAACGGGCCGCTCGACCTCAACTACTTCCGAGGCGACGCATCCCAGTGGCAGGCCTACGCCAACCCCGCCGGCGCAGCCAAGCCCGTAACCCCGCCGCCGACCGAGAAGCCGCCGACCCAGACCATCGACCTACAGGCACTCGCGACCGCCACGATCCGTGGCGACTACGGCAACGGCCAGCAGCGCCGCGACGCGCTCGGCGCGAACTACGACAAGGTAATGGCGATAGTCAACCAGCGCCTCGGCTCCGCGACCGTAGCGACGCAGCAGACCACGCAGGCCAACACGACCCGCGTGACCGTCCGCTCTGGTGACACCATGAGCGGCATCGCCTCGCGCACAGGCCTGTGGCCGCTGTCCAGGTGGAGCGTGCCAAGCGGCAACCTCAACCTGATCTATCCCGGTCAGGTTCTTACTTTGCCTTCCTGAAAGGGGTGATCTGAATGGCAGTTGAACTTTTCATTCAACACAATAGCACAATTCAATATCCGGTTGTTGAAGAAGGGGCAAAACTGACCTTGGAGAGAAAAGGCACCCCCGGAAAGCTGGAATTTACGGTGGTCAAAGCCCCCGGATTGAACTTCCAAGAAGGTGATCCGGTGAAGCTGACGGTGGACGGAACCCCCATGTTCTATGGCTTTGTTTTCAAGAAAAAGCGGGACAAGGGCGGAACCATTGATGTTGTGGCCTATGATCAGTTGCGGTATCTGAAGAATAAAGAC
>ENA-OYAW01000374-OYAW01000374.1-human-gut-metagenome-genome-assembly--contig:-NODE-374-length-10641-cov-10.497733_pt1 | contig 10641 bp, 10 predicted proteins | sample MGYA00244521_ERZ652827 | MGnify/ENA primary metagenome ERZ652827 (study PRJEB26926, sample SAMN06164398) | human gut metagenome | biome: ENVO:00009003; feature: ENVO:2100002; material: ENVO:00002003... | reverse complement strand
GACTGACATATCCAGTTCTGGATGATTGGTAATGATTTGATATGGAGATTGTCCCTGCTCGATTAAAGGAGAAACAATGCCATCCTTTTTGCGTAATTCATGTTTTGTCATGTTTATACCGGCTCTGGAACCGGAAAGCTTTTCACGGTATTTTCTATCAGCAAAACGTGCATCGTATCTGTATTTCTGGGCGATGGTGCAATGATTTATCTTTTTTGTGCAGCCATTACAGACATAGGGCGCCTTATCCAGTCTTTTGCACTGTTCCTTCACAAAATCCTTGCAAGTTTGATTACAGGTGGGGCAGGAAGTGCATTTTACATCGCAGAGAATGATTTTTCCGCAGACATTGGTTTTCCGGCAATGGAAGCGATGAATACAAAAGTTATGGGCATTATAGAAAGTACCTTTGTGATACCAGTCGGATAGACGGTGAGCCCTTACTTCTTTGGAAATGGTTGTTGGATCCTTGCAAAGAAAGCGGGCAATGTTCTTAAAGGTTTCTCCCTTGTTCAGTTCGTTTTCGATATAGATACGGTCTTCAAGGGAAAGGTGCTTCTGGTTTCCTTATAGAAACGCTGAAACCTATGGTAAAATGTTGAGATATAAGGTATAATATTCGTATCAGATGTGTAGGAGGATGGTTATGGAAGATGTGCAGGAATATTTGAAAAATAGATTAAACGAATTTAAGCAGGGATATAATGCAGAATACAAATTAAATTCCTATTGCGATAAAGAATTAAAACGTCGATGGAAAGTTGATCGGGAAAAAGCGAAGAATCAATGGCAATATATTAACAGTGTAGAAGATGTAAGAAACTACATAAGTGGATTTATTGGACAAGTCGAGCAGTATCAAAATATAAAAGGAATACCCACAGATACATATGATATGGATCTGGCTTTATATAAAGCAAACTTAGCAATTAGCAAAATGGCACAATGCTATGAATCTAATAAATGTGATTTTGATTCATGTGGGAAAGAAGAAATAGATGAGATATTTGACACATTGTATCATTGGTTAGAAGAAATGAATAATGTAAATATGCGAAGAATGATGCAGGATTAGGAGGTGCTGTCTTGGAGAATAGAAATGAGTTTGAAGTAAATGGTGAGAAATTTTCAGTATCATATAAATATGAAAAGAATCTTGTGTGGGCAATAACATATGTTAATGGACAGCAAGTGAAAACTCATGGAGATACTGAACAGACAGCATACTGGGCAATTCAGAATCATGTAAATACATTATTAAATTTCAGATTGTAGGAGGACAAAACTATGGCGCTTACAAAATGTCCTGAATGTGGACAAGAAATTTCTGATACTGCAAAGAGTTGTCCTCATTGTGGATATAAAATAAAAAAAGTGACAAATTTAAAACAGTTCGATAAGAAAAAAATTATGATACCAATTATATTAGTGGTATTAGTTTCAATTATTGTAATCTTTTTTCTGTGTTCAGTGGTGATAAGGTGATAAGAAATGCAAGATGGGGAGAATCACTAAATTCTATTGCCAAAAGAGAGCAAAGTAACACAGCAGAAAGTAATTTATCCGTAACAGATAAAAAAATATATGTATCACAAGTGAGTATGTATGGACAAGGGGGTGGAAAACTGTGGTATAAATTTGATGAACACAGTAAATTGAATGAAATTCTTGTAAGATTTGATTGTTATAAGGATGATGATTTTTCATCTCTTGCACAAGAACTTGAAAAAGGATATGGAACTCCTGTTACTACGAAAGATAGATATATAAGTTGGAGTAAAAAAGGTACATTTATTACATTAGAGCGAGATACTTCACATTATAGTATGGATATAACTTTCTCTAAGCAATGACAAATAATAAATAAAACCACTAAGAGGATGCGAATTTTTTTCGTATCCTTTTTTATTGCATGTAATAAGGAAAGGAGACACACATGAAAGTATTAGATAGATTAAAAATGGAGTTATCAAACCAAGCATATTTTACGGATGAGCAGTATATCCAATTCCTTGCGGAGAACTCACTTACTCCATCAGATGAATATGTAAAAGCCGATATGCAGAAGAATTTACTCTTCACAGTGATTGATATACTTGAAGCCGTTACAAATGATATAGATTTAATGACAGGTATCAGTACAGAGTTCTCAAACATTGGACAAGCGTATGAGTTCTTAGAAGCAAGAATACAACAGGTGAAAGATAAGATTGCAGCCATTCCTGAGCCAGATGATGATTACTCTTGTTTCTCATTGATGTATACGAGAGATAGAATTTAGAAGTTGACACAGATGGATTTTTAGTGTATTCTATGGATAAGTCACAGATAGTTATACGAATTATCATTAAAAAAGTTATATGAGTTTCTTGATTACAAGGGAGTTGCTTACAGTTGGTAGAGCACTTGACTTTTAATCAAGTTGACCGGGGCGCTAGACGTCCGGGGGACGTCTGCTAAGCGCGGACCGAAGCGGAGCGTAGACCGAATCCCCGATGTCTCATTAGCGTAAAAGAAGCCGTTCATTGAACGGTTTTTTTGTATTTAGAAGAATGGAGGTTTCGAACTCCGGACAACGTAGTTGACCGAAGCGTAGACAGAGAAAAATATGTGGGTATTATATGCATTTGGATCCGCATTTTTTGCGGGTATAACATCAATACTGGCAAAGTGTGGTATCAAAAAAACTGATTCAAACGTAGCAACTGCAATCAGGACAATTGTAGTTTTGATTTTTTCTTGGATTATGGTATTTGTGGTTAAAGCGCAGGGGCAGATCACAGCTGTGTCAGCAAAGACATGGATATTTCTGATGCTTTCAGGAGTCGCTACCGGAGCCTCATGGCTTTGTTATTTTAAAGCACTCCAGCTTGGCGATGTAAACAGAGTGGTGCCGATTGATAAATCAAGCACAATACTGACCATTATACTTGCATTTATCCTTTTTAAAGAGGAGATAAACGTACTCAGGCTGGTATGTGTGGTGCTTATAGCAATTGGAACGTATATGATGATCACCAAAAAGGAGATATCACAGGAAGAGCAGAATAAGGCCAGGGGTTCTCATGGATGGCTGTTTTATGCAGTGCTGTCTGCTGTTTTTGCCAGCTTCACCTCAATATTGGGAAAGGTCGGCATAGAGGGAATCAATTCTAATCTGGGAACTGCGATAAGGACGATAGTGGTGCTTATCATGGCTTGGATAGTGGTATTTGCCACAGGAAAACAGCACACCATAAAGCATATAGAGAAAAAAGAGCTTGGCTTTATCTGCCTTTCGGGACTTGCAACAGGCGGCTCATGGCTTTGCTATTACAAGGCACTGCAGGACGGACTTGCGAGTGTCGTAGTGCCTATAGATAAGCTCAGCATAGTTGTGTCAATCGTGTTTTCATATTTCGTATTTAAGGAAAAGCTGACTCCTAAATCCTTTACAGGACTGGTGCTCATCATAGCAGGAACATTGATTATGCTGGTTTAAATATATAAAAACATCTTGACGTTTTTCTGTTTTTCTATTATCATTGTTAACCGAGGAAATATTTATAGTTGACAATTATAACGGATGATATGTATTATAATGATACTTATTAAATGAGAGAAGAAATACAGGACACGAAGGAGATTAAAATGGATCCAATAACACTGGCACAGGAGATAATAGACGGAAGAAGAATCACAAGGGATGATGACCTATCATTTTTCCTTACATGTGATTTAGACGAGCTGTGTAAGGGCGCAGATATGATCAGGGAGAAGTTTATCGGTGACAAGGTAGATTTGTGCTCGATAATAAACGGAAGAAGCGGAAAATGCCCTGAGGACTGCAAATACTGTGCGCAGTCAGCACATAATCATACAAATTGTGAGGTTTATGATTTTTTACCTGAGGAAAAGATACTTGAGGCCTGCAGGATGAATGAGAGAGAGGGTGTAGACCGTTTCTCGATAGTTACAGCGGGAAAAGCGCTGACAGGTGAGGAATTTGACAAGGCAATACATGCATATGAGACTATGAAAAGAGAGTGTAAGATTGATTTATGTGCATCAATGGGCTTTCTTTCAGCAGAGCAGCTTCACAGACTGCACGAGGCAGGTGTCAGCAGCTATCACCACAATATAGAGACCTCAAAGCGTAATTTCCCCAATATATGCACCACACATACCTATGATATGAAGATTGAGACGCTTAAAAAGGTGAAGGCAGAGGGCATGTATGCGTGCTCAGGCGGCATCATCGGAATGGGTGAGACCTGGGAGGACAGGCTTGATATGGCAGTAAGCCTTGCAGAGGTAGGAGTGGATTCCATTCCGCTTAATGCGCTTATGCCGATTGCAGGCACTCCGCTTGAGGGACTTGAGCATATCAGTGAGCCTGATATACTGCGTACAGTGTCATTTTTCAGATATATAAATCCAAAGGCTGACATACGTCTCGGAGCCGGAAGAGCGCTGCTTACAAATGACGGAGAGCTTGCATTCAAGTCGGGAGCATCAGCCACAATTACAGGAAACATGCTTACGACAGTAGCGTGTGCCACAATCAGAAGTGACAAGGAAATGCTTGAGGGCATGGGCAGGAATGTGACACCTGAGTACATGAAATAAAGGTAATTATTCAGAATATAAAATATGTCAAAGATGCGTAAAATAGTATTAGTTTTGCGCATCTTTTTTAGTACAAATGACAGGATTGGTTGCGGGGTGAAAAATATTATTATATAATGAAAAAAATGTAATTTAAGGGATTTATCCGGTATAGCATGGAACATGAATAGGAGCGAATTAATATATTTCATTGAAAAATAAGAGGTTACGGGGGAAATATGTACAACGATAAAGGTAATACAAAATATCTGAAGCTTTTAAAACAAAATTATTCATCAAGTCAGGATGTAATCAGGGAGATAGTCAATCTTTCTGCGATTATAAACCTGCCAAAGGGCACGGAGTTTTTCCTGAGTGATATACATGGCGAGTATGAGGCTTTTTTACATATCATGAACAACTGCTCAGGTGTGATAAAGGAAAAGGTGGATTTGATTTTCAAGGATACGATTTCTGATTATGACAGACAGGAGCTTTGCACGCTCATATACTATCCAAGAGAGAAAATGGCCCTGCTTGATGAACAGGGCAAGATAGACAGTGACTGGTATGCTATGACGTTAAATCAGCTTATACTTGTCGCAAAGCTGCTCTCATCAAAGTACACTAGGTCGAAGGTCAGAAAGGCTCTGCCTGAGGAATATGCGTACATTATCGATGAGCTTTTGCATGCGCAGGAGGATGAGGATGCAAACCAGGTCAGATATCACAAGCAGATATTAAAGACTATAATTGATTTGGAGGATGCGGATGAGTTTATAATCGCTTTGTCTGCACTGATTAAGAGGCTTGCTGTTGACCATCTGCACATTGTGGGAGATGTATTTGACAGAGGAGGAAGCGCGGATAAGATTCTCGATCTGCTTTATGATTATCACTCGCTTGATATTGAGTGGGGCAATCACGACATTCTCTGGATGGGTGCGGCATGTGGAAATGATGCATGTATATGTAATGTCATCCGCAACAATCTTAAATACAACAATGTGGAAATTCTTGAGAATGCCTACGGAATAAGCTTACGACAGCTAATGCTGTTTGGCATGAAAACATATGGTATAGAGGATGGAATTGAGGCTGCAAGGGCGGCCATCACAGTAATGCTTTTTAAGCTTGAGGGGCAGCTTATACTTGCACATCCCGAGTATGAGATGGGAAACAGGCTGATGCTTGACAGGCTGGACGAGCTGCAGGATGTAGGAGTGGACAGAAAGCGCTTTCCAACCGTTGATGATGAGAGACCCTACGCACTAAGTGACGAGGAGACTGTCATCATGAGAAAGCTGCACAGACAGTTTGTGACAGGACAGCGCCTGCACAAGCATGTCAGATTTTTGTATGATAAGGGCGGCATGTACAATGTATACAATGGCAACCTGCTCTATCATGGCTGTGTTCCGGTTGATAGCAACGGAGCCTTTGATAAGCTGTATATTGATGGTGAATTTTATCACGGAAGGGCGTTGCTTGACAAATGTGATGAGAAGGCAAGGGCTGCGTATGTGGACAATCCTTATAAGGATGATGTGGACTTTATGTGGTTTTTGTGGGGAGGAGAAAAATCACCGCTGTGCGGCAGAAGGCTTAAGACCTTTGAGATGGAATATGTTACAGACAAGAGCATGTGGGAAGAGCCTTCTAACCCATATTACAGCAGGTATTACGATAAGAGCTTCTGCTGTCAGATACTGCACGAGTTCGGGCTGTATGATGATGATGCGCATATCATAAATGGACATACACCGGTTCACGCAATAGAGGGAGAGAACCCTGTCAGGGCCAATGGCAAGCTGTTTGTGATAGATGGAGGCTTCTGCCGTGCGATGAACAAGAAAACCGGTATCGCCGGCTATACACTGATTTACAATTCACATGGTCTAAGGCTCAAGGCACACACGCCTTTTACATCGGTGGAGGATGCCCTGATAAATAATACTGACATAGAGACATCATCAGAGGTCGAGGAAAATGATAAGAGACGTATGCTTGTGAAGGATACCGATATAGGGAAGAGGCTTATTGGAGAGATTGATGATCTGCACAAGCTTCTTGAGAACTACAGGAGGCTGTAGGGAACATATTAGACTGTAGGGTACGTATGGAACCTGACCTTGACAAATAAGTTATAAAGAGTTATAAAAAGAATACAAAGTTATAAAGAGTTATAAAAATTATTAAAAGTTATAAAGAGTTATAAAACAGGAGCGCAGAGATGAAAAATAATCCCTTTTCATTATCATTTGGCAAGGAACCGGTCAGTTTAATTAACCGTAATGTTCAGTCTTATGAAATAATTGATACATTTGAGGATGAAAACCCTACTTACCAGGTTTGTATGATTACAGGAGTCAGAGGCTCAGGGAAAACTGTAATGCTCACAGAAATCAATAAAACTTTTAGGGCAGAGGAAGACTGGATTGTTATCGATCTGAGCCCTGAACGTGATTTATTACAATCATTTGCTGCAAATCTGAGCAATTATCCAAGTTTGTCAGAGGTTTTTCGTGAAGCTAAAATAAATCTGTCATTCTTAGGGCTGGGCGTTGAAATAGAAGGTGTTTCTCCGATTACCGATTTAAATGTGGCAGTGACGAGGATGCTTGAAAAGATTAAAAAGAAGCGTAAGAGAGTTCTTGTAACAATAGACGAGGCTGTATGTAATGATACAATGAAAGAGTTTGTCAGCCTGTTTCAGATATATATGAGACAGGATCTTCCGGTATTTTTGCTTATGACAGGTCTTTATGAGAATATTTATGAGCTTCAGAATGAAAAAACGCTCACATTTTTGTACAGGGCACCTAAAATTGAGCTTCGTCCGTTGAATATAGGCATGATAGCTGAAAAATACAAGTCTATTTTTGAATTGACGGATGAGGAAGCTACAGAGATGGCTAAAGAGACGAGGGGATATCCGTTTGCCTTCCAGGTACTGGGGTATCTTTGTTTTAAGCATAATACCGGATGGCATAATGTATTACCTGAATTCAGTCAGTATCTGGAGGAATATGTATATGAAAAGATATGGAGTGAGCTGTCAAAAGGTGATAAGGAATTGTTGGTTGCTATGGCAAAAACCAATGACACCAAAGTGGAAGCAATACGAAAGACTATAAAAAAGGCATCAAACAGTTTCAGTGTATACAGGAACAGGCTTATAAAAAAAGGCTTGATTATTTCACCGGAGTATGGACATTTGGAGTTTACACTCCCAAGGTTCAAAGAATTTGTGTTGTGTAGATAATTATTGCACTGTCGGGATATAACCGGCAGTGTTTTTTTTGTGTAAATGATTCAATTTAAATCTATGTAAAAAATTACATAAAAAGTAATAAATCACAAAAATGCGTATACAAAACTACAAAATGTAAAACCATTTACATTGCTGTGTGCATTGGTTATAGTATGTGTGTAAATAAGAAACGCAAATAAATCTGGCCGGATATATTGCAATAAATAGAATGAGAAAAGGAGATACTATCATGAAAAAGTATAACGTATGTATTGTAGGTGGAGGAAGCACATATACACTTGGATTTTTAAAATCATTTGCACGTATGCAGGAGGAGTTTCCATTAAATAAGCTCGTATTATTTGATATTGACGGCGAGAGACAAAAGCCAATCGGACAGTATGGAGACATCATGTTTGCAGAGAGATATCCTGAGCTTGATTTTTCTTACACAACAGATCCAAAGGAAGCTTACCAGGATATGGATTTCATCTTTATGCAGATGCGTGCCGGTGGACTTCATATGCGTCAGAAGGATGAGCATATTCCACTCAGCTTTGGCAAGGTAGGACAGGAGACATGTGGAGCAGGCGGAATGGCATACGGACTTCGTTCATGTGTAGACATGATTGAGGCTGTTCACCAGATTCGTGAGTACTCACCTGAGGCATGGATACTTAACTACTCTAACCCGGCTGCAATCGTTGCAGAGGCACTCAGAAGAGAGTTCCCTGATGATAAGAGAATCCTCAATATCTGTGACCAGCCTGAGAATGTAGTTCGTTCGACAAGTCGTCTGTTAGGCTGCGACTGGGGCGATCTTGATCCTGTATACTTCGGCTTGAACCATTATGGATGGTTTACACATATGTATGACCGCAAGACAGGAGAGGATTTACTTCCAAAGATTCGTCAGATTGTAAAGGAAAAAGGCTTCCTTCCACAGGATGCAGAGCAGCGTGATCAGTCATGGCTTGATACATATGGCTTTGTACAGACAATGATGGAGGATTTCCCGGATTACCTTCCTAATACATATGACGGATATTACCTGTACCCTGAGTACAAGACAAGCCATTTAAACCCTGAATATACACGTGCGGATGAGGTAATTGCAGGCCGTGAGAGTCGTGTATTTAAAGAGGCTGCTGAGGTAATTAAAGCAGGAAAGCTCGGAGACAAATTCCATGCTATCTCAGATGCCCACGCAGAGATGATGATTAAGGTTGCAGAGGCTATTGCATTCAATACATTAGGACGTTTCATCCTTATCGTTGAAAATAATGGTGCTATTGCAAACATGCAGGATGATGCAATGGTTGAGGTAGTTTGTGAGCTTGGTATCAACGGACCACGTCCTATGAGCGTTGGAAATATCCCACAGTTCTACCTTGGACTTCTTGTACAGCAGGTTTCATGCGAGAAGCTTCTCGTAGACGCATATTATGAGCATTCTTATCAGAAAGCGCTTGAGGCATTTACACTTAACCGTCTTATCAATGACGCTAAGGTGGCAAGAAAGATTCTTGATGCTCTTATTGAGGCAAACAAAGGAATGTGGCCTGAATTAAAATAATGTATTGCGTGAAAAACTTTAGGATAGGGATGGGTAAAATATATGAAAAGTAAAATAATGAAGTTCTTCTCCGATTTAGGAAGAAGCCTTATGATGCCGGTCGCTGCACTTGCAGCGTGTGGTATCATACTGGGAATCACATCTGCACTGCTTAAAACGCAGGTGCAGGATGCCGTACCATTTTTGACCGCATCGGTACCGCTTTTTATCATAACAACACTTAATAAGGTATCGGGCATTGTATTTACCCTTTTGCCGGTTCTGTTTGCTATTTCTATAGCATTTGGTCTGGCTAAAGAGGATAAGGGAGTTGCAGCATTTGCCGGTTTTATCGGATATTACACATTTCTGGTTGCCAGCAGCTGTATGATATCAACAGGAATAATGGATTTCAGTGCCATGAAAATATCAAATATTCTTGGCGTGGATACCGTTGATATGGGAGCTCTTGCCGGAATAATGGCTGGTCTTGTGACAGCAAAGCTGCATAACAAGTATCACAAGGTACAGTTTCCAGCAGCAATAGCATTTTATGGAGGCAAGCGATTTGTTGCCCTTGTTGTTCTTGTGTCAATGACAGTAATAGGACTTGTGATGCCTCTTATCTGGGCTCCGATTTCTGTTGGAATTGACGGACTTGGAAGAATTATCCGTTCATCAGGTGCGTTTGGAGTATTTATTTTTGGAACACTGGAGAGATTGCTGATTCCTACAGGTCTTCATCATGTGCTTAACTCATTGTTCAGAACCACGGCAATCGGTGGTACATACCATGGAGTAGAGGGCTGTCTGAATATTTTCTTACAGTTTTTGGATCAGGCACCTCTTTCTGATATGAAGCCATATACACAGTTTTTGGGACAGGGAAAGATGCCTTATATGCTGTTTGGTCTTCCAGCAGCAGCACTTGCTATTTACCGTACAACACCTCAGGATAAGAAGGCAAAGGTAAAGGCACTCATGATTGCCGGCGTGGCAGCATGTTTTGTTTCAGGTATTACAGAGCCACTTGAGTTCTCATTTATGTTTATAGCACCGGCATTATTTGTTTTCCATGCTATCATGGGTGGTATTTCATTCATGCTCATGTCATTGCTTGGAGTAATTGTTGGTAACACGGGTGGTGGATTTATCGACTTCCTGCTATGGGGAGTATTCCAGCCGGGCTCACACTGGTACTGGGTAATAGTTGTCGGAATACCATATGCATTTATTTACTATTTTG
>ENA-OYAW01000360-OYAW01000360.1-human-gut-metagenome-genome-assembly--contig:-NODE-360-length-10810-cov-7.519758_pt1 | contig 10810 bp, 9 predicted proteins | sample MGYA00244521_ERZ652827 | MGnify/ENA primary metagenome ERZ652827 (study PRJEB26926, sample SAMN06164398) | human gut metagenome | biome: ENVO:00009003; feature: ENVO:2100002; material: ENVO:00002003... | reverse complement strand
AATATGAGGTAAATATAGCAATGATTTCTTAGATTTACTAAGGTTGTTGTTCATTTTTAATAGAGTTGATGAAATGTCAGTATCTTTTTTTTCTAAAATCATTATTTGTTCAGTACATTTTTCAAGCGTTTTCGGTTCATCAAGCAATTTTAAAATGTCGTTACTGCATACCGCTGTATATACCGACGGTGATACCGCATAATTATTCTTTATATACTGTAATGCAGAGTAATATTTTTCGCTGTCAACATTTTCCGCAAATGCTATAAGCTCAAGCTTAGAAAGTACAATTTCGGGTTTATGCTCGTTTTTTAAAGTTTTGAGCGCTTTTTCAAGGCTCTCTTCTTCGATTTTGACAGTTTCACTTTTTTCTTCATCAGAAATATAAATAAATTTGTAATCGCTTTTATCAACTATAATGCACTCAATAATAACAGCTTTATCTATCCTTTTACTGTTGTCGCAACCGCACAAAAATGCACTGCTTAAAACAAGCATTAATGCCAAAACTTTTTTAATCACCCTGTTTGCCTCCTTTCAATCTGAACAAAGCGTAAATCGGTAATACAACTGCGTATATGGCACACATAACTGCAAAAATAATATCATTCTGCACAAGCTCCTTTGCTTTCGGAAAAACCTCGGTACATATATACATTACAAAAATCAACGATGTAAATATAAAGGTATTTTTTCCTCTTTTCTTTACACCTGTACTCTCATTTATACAGCATAAAAGCAGTGAAACAATTATAAAAGAGCAAAAAGAAATACAAATCATATAAAGAAAATCAAAACTCGTCATTTGTCCGAACGAGGCATTTTGGGCAAGTATGAAATACGGAAACTCCCTGCCGTCTGCATAATCAGCAAGAACTGTATTCATAAAAAACACAAGCACAGCACTGCTTACAAAGGCAATTACAAGAAACCATACAAAAGCGGATTTACTTTGACTGAAACTTCCCGATATTACAGAAAAAATTACAGGCAACACACAAACAGGCAGCAAAGAAAAAAGTGCGGCAAAAAAATCATCTGTACTGTTACTGCGATAAAGATTGCTTAATTCTACATCAGAAATATTGCCAAGCAGAAATATTATTATAAAAATTGCCGTAACAACCGAACCGATAAGAGCACATCTTGATGCGGTAAACACACCTTTGTACGCACTGTATGCACATACAAAAAGTATTCCGACGGCAAGCACAAACCTGTTTGCATTCGAGTTCAGCGCAGTAATAAGAATATCAACATACAGTGAAAGAAATCGCACGCTTGCAAATACAAATAATATACAATAAAGAGAAGAAAATGTAATTTTTGTCAATGAGCTTTTATTTAAAAACACATTAAACACATCACAGCCTGTTGACTTATGGAGAATGTAAGACGGAAACATAAGCACTGCGAGTACAACCGCCATAAATATAATTTCAAGAACAACCGCCCACAAAGGAAGTGTGCCGAGATAATTATATTTTACTCCCAAAAATATAAAAACAAAAACGGCAAACAGCCCTGCATATACCTGGGTTATCTTACCCTTCATCAGAGTCACTCTCCTTTGTTTGTGCAAACTTTTGAACTCTTATTGTATGTCGGGATAATCTTTTCCAATCCGCACGCACAAAAACATCTCTCATTCTTCTTACAGAAAAAGGAGCAAGCGAAGACATATACGGAACACCGACAGAAGTTTTTGCACATATATTTGCAAGCACAAAGCAACTCATAAGAACAATCCCCCACATTCCAAAAATTCCTCCGACTGCCACAAAAGCAAATCTAAGCACTGTAATAGGTGCATAAAGCGACGAAGTAACATAACTGCTGATTGCCGCAACTGCAACTATCATAAGGGTAGATGAGGCAATAAACCCTGCATTTACCGCACTTTCACCAATTACAAGCGCACCCACAATGCTGACGGCGTGACCGAGCGGTTTTGGAATCCGCAATCCCGCCTCTCTCATAATTTCATAAACAAACATAATTATCAGCACTTCAAGTGCAACAGGCAAAGGAGTATCCGCAAGTGCCGTTGACGCTTTTAAAAGCAAGCCTTTCGGAAAATACTCGGGATGAAATTGAGCAAACGCAGTATAAATACCGGGTACAAATATTGCCGTGAAAAATGAAATATACTTTAATATTCTGATAAAAGTTGCATAATACGGGCGGTTTGAATAATCGTCCACACTCTGAAATTCCTCCACAAAAATATGAGGAATAATAATTGCGGTAGGAGTACCGTCAACCAAAATCGCTACTCTTCCCTCCATAAGTTTTCCGCATACAGTGTCGGGGCGTTCGGAAATGCCTACTCCCGAAAATATAGACTTTGTGCCCTTATCCTCAAGATATTCAGATAAATAACCCGATGCAAGCACCATTTCAAGGTCACTTGACTGCAGTCTTTTTCTTATTTTATCAAGGATAATTTTAGACACCGAATTTTGCAGATAGCAAATACAGAGTTGAGTTTTTGAAGTTGTACCGACTGTTGCGGTTTCAAATACAAGGTCAGGACTTTTTATTCTTCGTCTGATAAGCGTCATATTAATTCTCAAAGGTTCGGTAAAGCCTTCCTTTGAACCACGCTGTACCACTTCGCTCTCGGGTTCGGTAACTCCTCTGAAAGAAAAGCCCTGCACACCGATTGCAAGCATTTTACTGCATCCATCAACGGCAATTACAGCAAAACCTGAAGTTAAAAACATTATTGCCTCATCAAAGCTCTCAAATTCCACAATTTCACTTGCCGAAAGCACAGAAAGTCGGATTTCATCAATGATTTGTGCGCCGCTTGCATTTTTAAAATCATAATCAAGAATCGGATTGATTATAGAAAGTGCGATTACTTCTTTACTGCACATTCCCTCTATTGTAATTACTGCGGATGTGGTTTTATTATCTGAATTTAATATCATATCTCTCACCGTAAAATCGGCGGAATTTGCGAAAGCCGATTTAAGGGAAGATAAATTTTCTTTTAATGAATTATACATTCTATCACCAATATTAGGCTTTACAAAGTTATCTCAATTATTCCGGAATTTGTATATAATTACATTTATTGCAAACATTAGTAATGGTGATAAAATGATTATTTCAATTATAAGAACTCTGCTTTTGTATGCATTTGTTATTCTTGCAATTCGGCTTATGGGCAAAAGGCAAATAAGCGATATGCAGCCGAGCGAACTTGTAGTAACTCTGATTGTATCCGATATTGCGGCAATTCCTATGTCAAATACTTCACAACCGTTGCTTTCGGGCATAATTCCCGTACTCGTTCTTATTGCCTGTGAAATAATAGCAAGTATAATAATGCTGAAAAACAGAAAATTCCGAGGTCTTATCTGCGGTTCGCCCATAACCGTAATAGAGGACGGAAAACTGATGCAAAACGAAATGAAACGGCTTAGAATGTCAACCGAAGATTTATGTATTCAGCTAAGACAACAGGATATTTTTTCACTCGACGAGGTACAATATTGTATCGTAGAAACCAACGGAAAAATAAGCGTTTTGCAAAAGCCCGAAAAGCGCACGGTAACACTTGAAAACCTCGATATTAAAGTACCCGACACAAAACTTGAAACCGTGGTAATCAGCGACGGACAGCTTTTACAAAATTCACTCAGACTTTGCAAAAACAGCAAAGAAACCGTAGATAAAATTCTTTACAAAGAAAATGTCGCCATAGACGATATATTTATTATGACGCTTGACGGAGCAGGAAATTATAAAATAATTACAAAGGAAAATTAATATGAAAAGAATATATATATCATTGGCTTTTTTTATTTTATCAATAGCAACAGGCATTTTTGAAATGTTCTATGTTACAAATAGAATTGACGAACTTAACGAAGAAATTGTATCTGCCGACAACCTTGTTAAAAGTGAGAATTATGACAGTGCAAAAGAAGTGCTTGCAGCTGCAGAATCAAAATGGCAAAAGAATCTAAGCATTTTTGATATTCTTCTTATTCACGATTATGTTGATGAAATCAGTGTAAACTTATCTGCAATGCGGTCATATGTCGCTACACAGAGCAACGACAATTACTTTGCCGAAAGTGCGGGCATAAAAAAACAGCTCACCTCCATAAAGGACAGTGAGCTTGTTAAAATTGAAAATATTTTATAATTAATTGTGTTTTCTTACTCTTGTATTAATAACTTCAATAAGCCAGAAAATTACAAATACAAAGGCATTTACAATTACTACGCTTGCTCCCGTCGGAGTATCCATTGTGTAAGATGCATACATTCCAACGAAGAAACAAATAAGCGAAAGTACACCCGAACAAATAATTACCGCTTTAAATTTTTTGCACACTCTCATTGAAGAAAGTGCAGGGAAAATGATAAGAGCCGAAATTAAAAGTGTACCCATAATTCTCATACCGATTACGATTGTAAGTGCTGTGAGCAAGGCAATTACAGTATTATAAACACCTGTTTTAAGTCCTGTAGCCTTTGAAAATGTCTCATCGAATGTAACCGCAAAAATCTTATTGTAAAACAAAACAAAAATCACAATTACTATCAAAGCAAGAACGGCACACATTACAGCATCAGCGTTTGTTGTGGCAAGAATACTGCCGAACAAATAAGAATTAAGGTCGGTATTTACTCCCGAAATACTTACACAGACAACACCGATTGCAAGCGCTGTACTTGAAATAATGGCGATAGCCGCATCTCCACGGATTTTACTTTTTTCCGAAAGTCTTAAAAGTAAAAATGCGGCAATGATTATAACCGGAACCGCAACCTGTAACGGTGCAAGATTTAACGATGCGGCAATTGCGAGCGCACCAAAGCCTACATGGGAAAGGCCGTCACCGATCATAGAATATCGTTTCAGCACAAGAGTTACGCCAAGCAAAGCGGCGCAAAGCGAAACAAGAGTACCGACAATAAAAGCTCTTACAATAAAACCGTACGAAAACATTTCAGCAATAGTTTCAAACATCTTACCGCCTCCTTTACGCTAAATTATGAATATGGTGATGCCTGCAATCATCGCAAGGGCAATCGGTAATCAAAAACTTCTTGCCTACATCGGAATGAAGATACTGATGCGTACTGCCGAAAAAGTAATTGTCTTTAGTAAGATGAAGAATTTTTGTTGCGTTGTTTACTGCGGCGGTAATATCGTGTGATACCATAATTACCGTTATTCCCTCTTTATACAGATTCTTTACAAGGTTGTACATATCCGCACTTGCAACAGGGTCGAGTCCCGTAACAGGTTCATCAAGAATTAAAAGTTTGGTTGTAGCGCACAATGCTCTTGCGAGCAATGCCCTTTGTTGCTGACCACCCGAAAGTTCACGAAAACAGTTTTTACGAATATCGATAATTCCTGTAAGTTCCATATTTTTTTCAGCGGTTTTTTTCTGTTCTTTTGAATAAAACAAGGTGTGTTTTTTATTCAGACAGCCGGATAACACAACTTCTTCAACCGAAGCAGGAAAATCCTTTTGCAAAACAGTCTTTTGCGGAAGATAACCGATTTCATTTTGAGTTAATCCGTCACCGAATGTAATCTTACCCGATAAAGGCGGAATAAGTCCAAGTAAGCATTTCATAAGTGTTGTCTTACCTGAACCGTTTTCGCCAACTATGCAAACATATTCATTCGGCTTTATCTGAAAAGTAAGATCCGAAATTACACTTTTGCCGTCATAGCCAATAGTTACCTTATTAAAATCAATTAATGACATTAAGATAAAGCCTCCTTTAATGCACTGCAATTTTGTTTCATAACAGAAATATAATCTTCTCCGTTATTAAATTCATCTTTTGTAATATTATGGCACGACGAAAACTGCAAAATTTCAGCTCCGGTATCATCACCGATCAACTGCGCAATTTTGCCGTTTGACATTTCAAGGTGAAACACAACAGGAATATTATTATCTCTTACATAATCAATAAGTCTTGTCACTACTTCAAGACTCGGTTCGGTTTCACTGCTGCAGCCCGGGAACGCACATTCGTAGTTAAGTCCGTAATCGGTCATAAAATACAAAAACGGAAATCTGTCACCGAATACAACTGTATCACGCTTTTTATTATTAACAACATCGGTAAATTCTTTGTCAAGTTCGTCAAGACTTAAAAGATACTGATTTGTATTGTTTTCATATTCAGATTTATTTTTATTATCCTTTTCCATAACAACATCCGATATTTTCTTTACAAGCTGCTCGGCATTTCTGACAGAAGTCCATATATGTTCATCTGCCTCATCACCGTCAGTATGGTCAGGATTTTTTTCATTAAGAAGTGACACATAATCGGTCATCTTCAAAACAGTAATATTTTTATTTTCAAGCGAGTCAAGCACATTTTCAACCCACTCGTCACTTTCACCGCCGTTATAGATAAATATATCACATTCTTCTATGGCAACAATGTCGGACGGTGACGGTTCGTAATGATGCGGTTCGTTACCGGGTGAAAGCAATAACTTTACATCTGCTTTATCGCCGACAATATTTCTTGCAAAATCGTAATACGGAAAAATAGAAGTTACTATACTTAATTTTTCGGATTGTCTGCTGTTTTGCTCATTGCTTGAGCAACCGTAAAGTAATAAAGAACATATTGATATGATTACCAATAAAAACGAAAAGATTTTTTTCATATAACACCCCTGATTACAGTAAAGATTACCCCATAATAGTTTTACCATAAAATATACAATAATATGCTTTCACATATAAATTCAGGGCTGCGAAATTTATTAATATCGCAGCCCATAATTATTAAATAAAATTTAAAGCAAACGCATTATTTCTTTTTGCTGTTCTTTTTCTTTCTCTGCCAGAGTACCCAAAGAGGACCTGCAATACAGATAGAAGAATAACAACCTGAAATGATACCGATAATCATCGGAAGTGCGAAAGCCTGTACCGAAGAGATATTATATACTAAGGCAACAATATATACAATCAAGATTGCTGAAAGAGTTGTTACAGAAGTAATAATTGTTCTCTTAAGCGACTTTGTAGCACTGAGATTAAATACCATACCTGCATCTGTTTTTCTGCCAAGTGCTTTTCGTTCTTCACGAACACGGTCGTAAATAACGATTGTATCGTTAAGTGAGTAACCGAGAATCATAAGAACTACGGCAATGAAGTTGGAATCAATCGGCATACGGAAGATTACATACATAAAGTAAATCATAATAACATCGTGGAAAAGTGCTATAAGAGCTGTAACACCGGCTGAAAGACCGCCGATTTTCTTAAATCTGAGTGTTACATAAATAACCATAAGTATACTTGCGATTGCAACAGCTGTAAGACACTTTAAGAGGAAGTTAAAGCCCATTGAAGCGTCAATAGAACCCGACTCAAGAATTTTAAAGCCTGCATCAGGATACTGTTTATTGAGATCTTCAAGAAGTGTCGACTGAATGTTAGTATCAATAGCCTTGTTTCCGGAGAACTGAACAGCAACATTATGACCGGAATTACCAACCATATCTGTTGAATAAGAAGTAGTAATTCTTGCCTCTGTATGTGACTGAATAAAATCAGTAAGTTCGGATTCGGAAATATCTGTGGAATAACTGTATTTTACTGACGCACCGCCCGAGAACTGTATGTCAAGTGTAGTACCGAAAATGAAGTTACAAATGATACCGATTACAATAATTGCAATGGAAATGCCAAAGAAAATTTTGCAATGACCTGTAAAGTCAATAATCTTTCTGCCGCCGTTGAATTTTTCACTTACTTCTTCAACAGAAAGCTGACCATTAACCTTAGCGGATTTTGTGCTTTCATTAGCCATTCTTAACACCTCCGTACAAGCCTTTTTTGCGGAATACCTTAAAGCCTGAAATACTTCTGAGCATTACACGGGTAAGGAATACGCCCATAATAAAGTTAGCAATTACACCAACAAGGAGTGTGTAACCGAATGAGTAGATTGTACCGGTTGTTGATTCACCAAAGATGATTGAGAGAATATTTGAAGGACCGAATACAAGCATAAGAATAACAGATACAATAATAACTGTCATATTACCGTCGATAATAGCAGAAAGTGAATTCTTTGTACCACGCTCAAGAGCACCGTCAAGAGTTCTGCCCTGCTTTAATTCTTCCTTAATACGCTCTGCTGTAATTACGTTACAGTCAACGCCCATACCGATTGAAAGAATAAGACCCGCAATACCAGGAAGTGTCATTGTGAATGACGAAATAGTTGTAAAGTAACCTGATACAGCCGCAATTGCAAGGCCCATCTGACCTGCAAGAGAAATAACTGCGATAACACCTGTAAGTCTATACATAGCAATCATAATAATTGCAATTACGATGAATGCAATAACACCGGCATAAGCCATAGCTGTAAGTGAATTCTCACCGAGTGTCGGGCTGATGTTGCTTGAACTTACAGTTTCAAGTTTAAACGGAAGAGCACCTGCGTTAATCTTGTTTGCAAGAACAGTTGCAGATTCAGCGTCAAAGTCACCTGTAATCTGTGCTTTGCCGTCTGTGATTGCCGCATTTACAGTAGGTGCGGAAATCATAACATCATCCATCCAAATTGAGATTGTCTTATTAAGATACTTAGTTGTAATATCGCCAAAAAGCTGTTTACCTTCATCATTAAACTCAATGCTTACAGCGTATGAGTTATCTTCCTGATTTACAACTGCCTGCGCCGACTTTATGTAAGAGCCGTTCATAAGAACTTCAGTTGTATCGTCTTTAGGAGTTTTGTAAACAGGGTTGCCGTCCGAACCTACTTCGGTAGTTTCATAGCTTTTACCCGGTCTGAAAGTAAGCTCTGCTGTTGATGATATTTCTTCAATAGCAGTTGCAGGGTCGAAATCTTTTTCGTCAGATTTCCACGGGAAACGAACAATAATTCTGTCGTTTGAAGAGTCAGCGTAAAGTTCATAGTCGGTAATACCGTCAGATACCATACGAAGCTCAATGATTGCTTTAGCAGATTCTAACTGCTCATCAGTAGCGTCAACATCGCCGGCAGGCTTAAATGTTGCTTCAACACCGCCCCTGATGTCTATTCCCCATCGTATATCGCTAATGCCTTTAACGACAGTGTTTTTGTTGTCACCTGTATAGTAGGATACTCCGAAAACTGCTGTAAATGTAAAAGCAAGCACCAGCAAGGCTACAATGAAGAATACAGGCTTTGGTATTCTTTTCATGCCTTAGGAACCTCCATTTTTTAATTGACTGTAGTTGCTTTCATAAAAATAACTCTGTTACGAAAGACACACATACAGACATAACAGAGTTATTATATAATTTTTTTGATAAAAAGTCAACGGATAAGGGAATTTTTGATAAAAAAATTCTTTTTAGTTGGAAATTTTACATTGCATTTAGATAAATAAGCAAGTTAATGTTTAATATATTGCTTATTTATTAAGAATTTTTGCACAAGCTGCAAGTTTAGCGCAAATACAGAATACATCCATTGCTTCCTTAAGTTCATCGTTTGGCGGGAACGAAGGGGCAATTCTGATGTTGCTGTCCTTAGGGTCCTTGCCGTAAGGATAAGTAGCGCCTGCACCTGTAAGTACAACGCCTGCTTCTTTACAAAGACGAACAACCTCTTTTGCTGTACCCTCAAGTACATCTACGCTTACAAAATAACCGCCGTTTGGATTTGTCCAATCAGCTGTACCTGTTTCCTTAAGCTGTGACTCAAGAGCATTCAAAACAATTTCAAATTTTGGCTTAAGAACAGCTTTATGCAGTTTCATATGCTCTTTAACACCGTTAAGGTCACCAAAGAAACGAGCGTGACGGAGCATATTCATCTTATCATAACTGATAACCTGATACTGGTATCTGTTCTTAATTACTTTCATATTGTTATCGGAAGCAGCCATTGCAGCTACACCTGAACCCGGGAAAGTAATCTTTGATGTTGATGTAAACATGATAGGAAGATCAACATTACCTGTTTTTCTGCATTCAGCCATAAGACTCAAAAGTTCATCGGGAGTATCTGTTACATCGTGAACACAGTAAGCGTTATCCCACATAATTCTGAAATCCTTTGCGGCAGGCTTTAAAGCGGCAAAACGCTTAACTGTTTCATCGCTGAAAGTAATGCCGAGCGGATTTGAATACTTAGGAACACACCAAATACCCTTGATTGAATCGTCATTCTCAACAAGTTTTTCAACAACATCCATATCAGGGCCATTTTCTGTCATCGGAACAGGAATCAAATCAAAATCAAAATATTCGGTAATAGCAAAGTGGCGGTCATAACCCGGTGCCGGGCAAAGGAATTTTCTGTTCTTTACCTCATACCAAGGCTTGCAGCCCTCAACAACAGGCTTTGTCATAAAACCTGCAATTGTATCAAACATCATATTAAGGCTTGAGTTACCGCCAACCATTACATCTGACGGATCTACATCAAAAATCTCCGCAAAAAAGTTTTTGCACTCGTCAATGCCTGCAAGCTCACCGTAGTTACGGCAATCTGCACCGTGTGCTGTAATACAGTCAGTGCTGCTGTTGATTACATCAAGCAACGGTCTTGAAAGGTTAAGCTGATCTTCACCCGGCTTACCTCTTGCCATATTAAGTTTTAAACCCTTACCTTTTACCTCTTCATATTCAGCAACAAGTGCCGCATATTCTTTTTCGAGGTCTTTTTTGTTACAATTCACATAATTCATTTTGCTTTCTCCTTAAATTCAAATTGCAAAAAATACAAAATAATACCTGTCTCTTATACACATCTCCGAGCCCACGAGACGTAGAGGAATCTCGTA
>ENA-OYAW01000356-OYAW01000356.1-human-gut-metagenome-genome-assembly--contig:-NODE-356-length-10869-cov-3.658128_pt1 | contig 10869 bp, 5 predicted proteins | sample MGYA00244521_ERZ652827 | MGnify/ENA primary metagenome ERZ652827 (study PRJEB26926, sample SAMN06164398) | human gut metagenome | biome: ENVO:00009003; feature: ENVO:2100002; material: ENVO:00002003... | reverse complement strand
AGATTCCTCTACGTCTCGTGGGCTCGGAGATGTGTATAAGAGACAGGTATAACATAGAACCTACTATGCTTTGAGTAATATAGTTGGTAAGACTCATCTTTCCGTATGGAGTGATTTTCATTAAAAGATAATGCATATTTGTATTATAGAATGCAAAGATAACTCCCGAAACCAATACCAACATGAATGAGAAGTTAGAAAGCGAGGTGATGATAAGTGATAAAGGGGTCAATATTGATTTATTGACAATGAATGCCGGCAACATATTGCCTAATCCGTATAAAGGAAAGAATGCGATAAGTGCACCGGCAAGTATTTTATTCCATACCTTCAAGTTCTCTTTTTGGAATAGTCCGCGTCGTCCGATTAACATACCCAACAAAAACAAAGCTGCCGTTTGGAATACACGTCCGTGATCCCATGCCCAGGCAAGACTGGCTATTTGTCCTTCCCATAAATTCACCCGGACTGTTTCCAAAAACGAACCATGACTTTGTACGGCAAAGGTGGCATCCCAAAAGCTGCGGGTGGGAATGGCCGGAGTAATGAAAGACGGGTCCAGGCAGGCACGTATTACATAGTAAAGTGGCAAAGGCTGTATCAATAGCACGCAAGCGAGAAGAAATACCCATTTGTCTTTCAGACGGCAGGTGAGGGGCAGGATAAAACCTACCAGTGAATAAAGTACCAGCACTTCCGCGGTGAAGAAGCTGGCATTGATATTGCCTATTAAGAATAACAGGATGAGCCGCCAGCAGAAACGTAATCGGAAATCGTTGCCGCGCATGCGCTGATTATCGTTCTGAATAAAAAAACTAAAGCCGAAGAGAAGGGCAAATACGGCATATGCCTTTCCGCCGAACATGAAGAATAATCCATTCCAGATTGCTTTGTCCGTAAAGTTGAGCCAGTCACTCTGCGTGGTTGTATCTGGAAATGAATAGAAATTAAAATGCTCAATGGAGTGCAGAATGATGATTCCCATTACTGCCAATCCGCGTAGCACATCGGCTACATCTACACGTGCGTGTCCTTTAATTGTGCTTATTACTTTTGTTTCCATGATTTAAACATTGAGTCACAAAAGTAAGTAAAATCTTAAATAGTTGGCTATAATTAGAGGAAGTAATAAGAAAATTCTCTAATTTTGTTCCCATCTTAAACGAAGATATGGACATTTCGGAATTACAACATATATATGCCGGACACCCGAATACTGCGGGATTGGCTGCGTTATTGGAAGATTCCTCGGTGAGGACTATTTTCCTGGGAGGCTTACATGCTTCAGCGACACCTTTATTTATTTCCTCCTTTATCAGAGAAAATAAACAGACGTTTGTTTTTATATTGGGAGATCAGGAAGAGGCAGGTTATTTTTATCATGACTTGACGCAAGTAAATGGAGAAGAGAATATTTTATTCTTTCCTTCTTCATATCGTCGTGCCATCAAATACGGGCAAAAGGATGCGGCAAATGAGATCCTTCGCACGGAAGTATTGAGCCGTTTGCAGAAAGGTGATACTTTGTGTGTTGTAACCTATCCCGATGCTCTTGCCGAAAAGGTTGTTTCACAAGAAGAACTGACTGATAAAACATTGAAGCTGAGTGTAGGTGAACATGTGGATATTGAGTTTATTGCAGAAGTGCTTACCGGCTATGGGTTTGAGCATGTGGATTATGTGTATGAGCCGGGGCAATATGCAGTAAGAGGAAGCATTATCGATGTTTTTTCTTTTGCTTCTGAATATCCTTATCGCATCGATTTCTTTGGTGACGAGGTGGACAGTATCCGCACTTTTGAAGTGGAGAATCAGCTCTCGAAGGAAAAGAAGCAAAGCATAGCCATTGTGCCGGAACTGACAAAGGCGACGGACAGGAACGGTGTTTCTTTTTTTGAGTTTATACCAAAGGATACCGTATTGGCAATGAAGGATTTCCTGTGGGTACGCGAAAGAATCCAATCCGTCAGAGATGAGGCGCTCTCTCCACAGGCTTTGGCTGCTTATGAAGGGGAAAAAACAGAATTGATGAGTTTGGAGACAAAGTTGATTGATGGTTCAGAGTTTGCAGTTCGTGCGTTAGAGTTCAAAAGAATAGAATTTGGGAATAAGCCTACGGGTACTCCGCAGGCCACCTTGCCCTTTGATACAAGTGCGCAACCGATTTTTCACAAGAACTTTGATTTGGTAAGCAGTACGTTTACCGATTATCTGGAACAGGGCTATACATTATATATATGTACGGACAGTGAAAAACAGGCTAAGCGGTTGAAAGATATTTTTGAGGAGCGGGGAGATAAAATAGCATTCACTCCGGTCAATAAGACATTGCACGAAGGATTTAGCGATAATACTCTTCGGAACTGTTTTTTTACCGACCATCAGATATTCGACCGCTTTCATAAATATAACCTTCGGAGTGACAAGGCCCGTAGCGGCAAAGTGGCACTGACATTAAAAGAGTTGAGCCAATTTGAACCGGGAGATTATGTTGTGCACATTGACCATGGAGTAGGGAAGTTTGCCGGGCTGGTGCGCATCCCCAACGGCGATACCACGCAAGAGGTTATCAAGTTGGTTTATCAAAATGAGGATGTCGTCTTTGTGTCTATTCATTCCTTGCACAAGATTTCCAAGTATAAAGGGAAGGAAGGAGAAACTCCGCGCCTCAATAAACTGGGTACCGGTGCTTGGGAGAAAATGAAGGAACGCACCAAGACCAAGATTAAAGATATTGCCCGTGATTTGATTAAGTTATACTCTCAGCGAAAGCAGGAGAAGGGCTTCAGCTATACTCCCGACAGCTTTTTGCAGCATGAGCTGGAGGCCAGCTTTATTTATGAGGATACTCCCGACCAGCTGAAGACAACTCAGGATGTAAAGGCTGATATGGAAAGCGAACGTCCGATGGACCGTCTGGTGTGCGGGGATGTTGGTTTTGGAAAAACGGAAATAGCAGTGCGTGCTGCTTTTAAGGCTGTGACGGACAACAAACAAGTGGCGGTACTTGTACCGACTACCGTATTGGCTTATCAGCACTTTCAGACTTTCCGTGAACGATTGAAGGATTTTCCGTGTAAAGTGGATTATCTGAGTCGGGCTCGTAGTGCCAAAGACAGTTCCCGCATCGTGAAAGAATTGGGAGAAGGCAAGATTAATATTCTGATTGGTACGCATAAAATTATTGGCAAAAGCATTAAGTTCAAGGATTTGGGGCTACTGATTATAGATGAGGAGCAGAAGTTCGGAGTCAGCGTAAAAGAGAAACTTCGCCAGATAAAAGTCAATGTTGATACTCTGACCATGACGGCTACCCCTATTCCGCGTACTTTGCAGTTTTCACTGATGGGCGCGCGCGACCTTTCTGTGATACAGACTCCTCCCCCCAATCGCTACCCCATCCAGACCGAGGTGCATACATTCAATGAAGAAATTATCACTGAGGCTATCAACTTCGAAATGAGTCGTAACGGTCAGGTATTTTTTGTAAACAATAGGATACAGAACCTGGTGGAGCTGGAAGCAATGATTAAACGAAACATCCCGGACTGCCGTGTTTGCATCGGTCATGGACAGATGGAGCCGGAAAAACTTGAGAAGATTATTTTCGACTTTGTGAACTATGATTATGATGTGCTGCTGGCGACTACCATTATCGAAAGTGGAATTGATATCCCCAATGCCAATACCATTATCATCAATCAGGCGCAGAATTTCGGATTGAGCGATTTGCATCAGATGCGTGGACGTGTGGGACGTAGCAATAAGAAAGCATTTTGCTATTTATTGGCTCCTCCACTCACTTCGTTGACTCCCGAAGCCAAACGTCGTCTGCAGGCCATAGAGAACTTTAGTGATTTGGGTAGTGGAATCCACATTGCCATGCAGGATCTTGATATCCGTGGAGCAGGTAATATGTTGGGTGCCGAACAAAGTGGTTTCATTGCCGATTTGGGATACGAAACTTATCAGAAGATTTTGGCTGAGGCTGTGAAAGAGCTGAAAGAGGATGAATTTGCAGACCTTTATGCTGAAGAGCTGCAAGCGGCAGGTGAGGAAAAAATAAGTGGTGAAAACTTTGTGGATGAGTGTCAGGTGGAAAGTGATTTGGAATTATTGTTTCCCAATGAATACATTCCCAGCAGCAGCGAACGTATGTTACTTTATCGTGAGTTGGATGGCTTGGAGCTGGATAAAGATGTGTTGGCATTCAAATCCCGTTTGGAAGACCGTTTCGGGAAAGTTCCGCGCGAAGGTCAGGAACTGCTTCGCATTGTTCCCTTGCGCCGGATGGCAAAACGCTTGGGTGCAGAGAAAGTTTTCTTGAAAGCCGGACGAATGACGCTGTTCTTTGTGAGTAATCCTGACAGTCCTTACTATCAGAGTGCAGCCTTTGGAAAAGTGATTGATTACATGGGAAAGAATCCCCGTTATTGCAATCTTCGTGAGCAGAATGGTAAACGCAGTATGGTGATAAAGAATGTGGAAACAGTAGAAACAGCGGTCGGCATCTTGCAGGAAATAGTAAGCCTGTAATATCGTTTTTCACCGGTATCTTTGGCTTTTCCGAATATTCTCTTTATCTTGCCGATTATTAACGTTGTAAATCATACCTTTAATATGCGGCAGCTCTTTATACTGTTCAGCTTGTGCTTTAGTCTTTCGCTTACTGCGCAAGAGAAAATAACCTTGTTGTTTGTGGGAGACCTGATGCAGCATCAGGCACAAATAGAGGCTGCCCGTGTAGGGACATCCTATGATTATTCGTCTTGTTTCAAGCATGTAAAAGATGAGATAAGTGCGGCAGACTTGGCTGTTGCCAATCTGGAAGTGACATTGGGTGGCAAGCCCTATAGCGGTTATCCGGCGTTTAGTGCTCCCGATGAATATTTGTATGCTGTTAAAGAGGCCGGTTTTGATGTGTTGCTTACAGCGAATAATCATTGTCTTGACCGAAGGAAAAAAGGATTGGAACGCACCATCCTGATGCTGGACTCCTTGCATATTCCACATGCGGGCACTTATGTAAATAAGGGCAAACGGGATGAGGGCTATCCCTTGTTGATCGAAAAGAATCATTTTCGTATTGTTCTGCTCAATTATACTTATGGAACAAACGGCATTGAAGTCACTCCGCCCAATGTGGTGAACTACATTGACCGGGAACAAATTAAGAAAGATATTCTTAAGGCGCGCCGCATGATGCCCGATGTCATTATAGCGTGTATGCATTGGGGGATAGAATATCGTTCGTTGCCTGAGCGTTCGGAACGGGACTTGGCAGATTGGATGATAACTCAGGGGGTAGATCATGTGATAGGTTCTCATCCCCATGTACTTCAACCCATGGAGGTCATACAAGATAAGCATACTCCTGCCAAACATGTCGTTGTGTATTCATTGGGTAATTTTATATCAAACATGTCGAAAGAAGATACGGATGGGGGAGCTATGGTGAAATTGGAATTGCAGCGTATTTTTAGAATAACTCGTTTGATTAACTGTGAATATTCTCTAGTTTGGACTTCACGTCCCAATTTAAGTGGAAAAAAAGGATTTGAGCTTTATCCGGCTTCTTTCCTTGATAAACCGATTAAAAATGAGGAGGTTAGTGCGATGAAACGTTTTCTTATGAGAGCTAGAATATTGTTTGATACATACAATAGAGGAATAAAAGAATATTTTTTTGAATAATTTTTCGGCAAAAAGTTTGCAGATATAAAAAAAAGCCTTACCTTTGCATCGCTTTTGAAAGGAAAGCCAATACGGTGGCTGTAGTTCAGTTGGTTAGAGCGTCAGATTGTGGTTCTGAATGTCGTGGGTTCGAGTCCCATCTGCCACCCCGATAGAAGAGGAAGTTCGATAAGAATTTCCTCTTTTTTATTGTAGTAGGGGCTCAGTTTGAAAAGGGCTCTGGGGGGCGGTTCAGTTTGAAAACTTGGGGCAATCCGAAAAGTTGTTTCGGCTTCAAAAGGAAGTTGATAAAAGTTGCTTTCACGCATTGCATGTATTGAATCCTTTTGTTTATCAATGTTTCGGTGTGAAAGGAGGCCGATAATGTTCATTTCACACAAAATCTACCCCCGTCAGGGAGCATGTTTTACATGTACGTTCGCATGTACCTCCAAAAAGACAAGGACATTTTTTAAAAAGACCAAGAGCTTTCCCAAAAAGACCATAGTCTTTGTAAAAAACTTCAAGACCTTTTTGAAAAAGTTGGAAGAGTTTTCAGAAAACTTCAAAGTCTTTTCGAAAGGTACACTACAGCCTTTTATAATAGCACTCAATTTCCATATATCTTTCATCAACCGTGGATTGGCTTTATTTTAGATTTTAATTTATCGTTGAATCGAAAAAATACATTAATTTTGTTCGTTAAACGCATAATAGCAATAAAACAATGAGCAATATTTTGAAGTTGACCTTAATCTGTAGTTTGATATTCCATGTCTTGATGGGGAAAGCTGCCGGAGTCGGAGAATTAAAACAAATAAAAGAGAACTACAGGCAGATGTTAATACCGTCATCCATAGAGCAGGATTCATTGCTTTCGGATTTGATAAAGATAAAACCGGAAAAGGAGATGTCTGATCAGGCGGTAGTGGAGTTGCACCAACTTTATCCTTTTGATTTGAAAAAAATAGATGGTTATCTGTCATTGATGTCGGCAGACGGTTCGTGGACTGACATTAATTATGCAGATACTAAGCGTTCAGGCTGGGAACCTAAACTCCATGCGGAACGAATATTGGAACTGTCGAAACTGTATTATTCAAAAACTACAGAGTATTATCATTCGGAAAAGGTAAAAGAGGCAATTCATTTAGCTTTGAAATATTGGTTTGATACCAAGCCTCGTTGTCTGAACTGGTGGTATAATCAGATTGGTATTCCTAAAACACTGGGAGCTGCTTTTATTTTATTGGAAGAACAGTTGACAGACCGGGAGCACCGGGCTGCTGTAGCGGTAATGGAGAATGCTAAGTTCGGGATGACGGGACAAAATAAGGTATGGTTGGCCGGAAATGTCTTGATTCGGGCTCTTTTGCAAAATGATGCAGATTTAGTGAAGGCTGCGCGAGATGCTATTGCCTCGGAAATTGTATTGGGTAGAAAGGAAGGGATTAAAGATGATTGGAGCTTTCATCAGCATGGTCCGCAGCAACAATTCGGAAATTACGGATTGTCTTTTGTCACGGGAATGAGTTTCTTCTTTCAGCTGTTCAAAGATACCGATTACGAGTTCACCGGACAGCAGAGGGAAATATTGGTTTCGTTGATTGACAAAGGTTATAGATGGGTGATATGGAACAGATATATGGATGTCAGCTCGTTAGGACGGCAATTCTTTCATAATGCTCAGATACATAAGGCATATAGTTTGGCATTTGCTGCTGAAGATATGGGATTGGCAGGTTTTCCTGCGCATGGTAATACGTTGATAGGTCATAAACATTTTGATGATTCCGATTACACGGTTCATCGTAGCAAAGATTGGATGTCTTCGGTTAAAATGGCTTCTCGCAGGGTGATTGGTACGGAGTTGGTAAATGAGGATAATCTGAAAGGATATTACTTGGGAGACGGAGCAACTTATTATTATGTTCGGGGAGATGAATATCTGGAAGTATTTCCTTTTTGGGACTGGCGGAAGATACCGGGTGTCACTTCGTATGAGGATATTGCACCGATGCCTGATGTCAATGTGACAAGGTCCGGGAATAACAGTGATTTAGTGGGTGGCTTGAGTAATGGAAAAATTGGAATGACAGCCATGGAGTTGAATCGTGACGGACTGGAAGCGCATAAAGTATGGTTATTTGCCGATAAATTTGTTTTCTGTTTGGGGGCCGATATTCATTCAGATACAACTTTGTGTGTAACAACTTCCATAGATCAGCGTTCAAAGAGTGGAGAACTTTATGTTTGGAATAAGAAGAAATGGAGTGCAATTACAGGAGCAGAAGCGTTCCGGCAAAAAGATTTGCGCTTTTTTCATGATGCTGTCGGTTATATTGTTTTGGACGGGGATACATGTGTGGCACAATCGGAAGAACGCGAGGGACGTTGGAGCGATTTTATGGGAATGTATACGCCTGCTACTCTTCATGGAGAAGTGGCGGCATTGCATTTGCGTCATGGTGTGAAACCGTCGGGTGCTTCCTATCAATATATTGTTCTTCCTGCCGCTACAAAGAAGGAGGTGGAAGAGTTTGATCCAAAGATGATTAGAGTTATTAAAAATGATAAGGTTGCTCAAGTTATTTCTTCTCCTGTATGTGGAGAAGGATATTGGATGGCTGTTTATCAATCAGAAAATTTTGATATCGAAGGATTGTTTTTTAAAGCGGTTCTTCCGGGTATTTATTATGTAGAGAAGGGATTGGGAGGTCTGGAAATAAAATTATCATCTCCCTTTAGAATTTCGAAATAAATAAATTGCAATGCAGTTATATAGCCGAAAGGAAAGTATTGAACGGATGAATGACTTGGCCGGCAAGGGTAGGCCGTTTCTTTTTATCATAGACTATAAACAAGAACATTCCTATGTGGAGGAAATCAGTGAGATTGATTCAAGTTTTTGTCAGTATAGTTTTAATGGGATAACCAATGTAGAAAAGAGGTGCGAAGAATATGACGGAATGTTAATATGGGAGACTGCTCCACCGGCTTTGGAAGAGTATCGCATTGCTTTTGATGTGGTGAAGAATAATATATTGGCAGGTAATAGTTATCTTACTAATCTGACTTGTCAAGTTCCGGTTAAGACTAACTTGACGCTTGAAGCTGTTTTTCGGTATTCCGAGGCAAAGTACAAGTTATGGCTGAAAGATACGTTGGTTTGTTTCTCACCCGAAATCTTTGTCCGCATCGAAGAAGGAAAGATAAAGTCGTTTCCCATGAAGGGTACAATCGATGCTTCACTGCCTGATGCATGTCGGCTTTTGATGGATGACAGGAAAGAAGCGGCCGAGCATGCCACTATTGTAGATTTAATTCGGAATGATTTGAGTATGGTATCGGAACAGGTGACCGTTACCCGTTACCGTTATTGTGATTGTCTTGAAACTAATAAGGGACCGATACTTCAGACAAGTTCTGAAATTTGCGGGGTGTTGCCTGAAGATTATTTGTCACATATCGGAGATATTCTTTTCAGGCTCTTGCCTGCCGGCTCCATAACCGGCGCTCCAAAGCCGAAAACAATGGAAATTATTGCTGAGGCCGAAAACTATGAACGGGGCTTTTATACCGGGGTAATGGGATATTTCGATGGACGGAATTTGGATAGTGCCGTGATGATACGTTTCATAGAACAGGAGAACGGACATCTTTATTTTAAAGCGGGTGGGGGCATTACCGGCAAAAGTGTTTTGGAGAGTGAATACAATGAAATGAAACAGAAAATATATGTACCAATTTATTGAAACCATACGGATAGAGAAAGGAAATGCCTGCAATCTGTTTTATCATAATCGGCGGTTAAATGAGGTCCGTAGGTATTTCCGGCCGGAATGCGCACCCTTGCAGTTGGAAGATTATCTGCACTTGTCTGCTGATATGAATGGTGTGAAATGCAGGGTGGTATATACGGAAGAAGGCATAACGGAGGTATCTTATTCTCTTTATGAGATGCGACCTGTCCGGTCTTTGCGTATGGTGTGTTCGGATACTATAGACTATTCTTTCAAGAGCACAGACAGAAGAAAGTTGAATAGTTTGTTTCAGATTCGTCAGGATAAGGATGATATATTAATAGTGAAGAATGGGTTATTGACAGATACTTCAATTGCTAATATTGCTTTATATGACGGGAATGACTGGTATACTCCCTTGCACCCTTTGCTGAAGGGAACCAAGCGGGCGGAATTGCTGGATAAAGGCGTATTGAAAGAAAAAGAAATAAAAAAGGAAGAACTGTCATCTTTTTCGGCGGTAAGATTGTTTAATGCAATGATAGGTTGGGGAGCCATAGAGTTTCCGGTTGCCAATGTGTCTGACTAGATTGTTAATCGCAGGCATTTTTTTGAGAGTTTCTTTTGTTTCCTTAAATAATTTGCTATATTTGCAAAAAAAATATAAATATAGGTAAGGTATGAGATTGCGGACAGTTGCAAAATTAGGTGTAGTGCTTTCTGTTGTATTGTTCTGTATAGCAGTTGGTTTTTATGGATTTACACGATTGAGCATGACCGATAGAGGTCGGGAGTTCAATCTCTTCTCCTTGGTACCTTCAAACAGTATTGGTGTTTTGGAAAGCGATAATATCAATTATTTTTTAAATGATTTTCCACAACTTAATTATAGCAATGAACTGGGAGATTTTCAGTTTCCCGGTTTATTCAATTTTATTCTTGGGGGATTGAATGAGTATGCCACTCAGAAAGCACATGGCCTGAGCAGTCGGATGAGCCGTTTATTGGTAAGTTTTCATGCTCCGGGGTCTCCGCGTGATCAGGTTGTATATTTCCGCATGGGTGCAGGAGACGAAAAGTTACTTGCCGATATGCTGCAAGAGCGTGCTCCGGGTGAGTTTCAGCCGAAGAAAGAAAAATATAGAGGAAAGAATATTTATATTTATCCTTTGAATAATAATGAATTTTTGGCTGTTTATAGTGGGTCAGGTTTCTTTGTCGCGAGTTATCAGAAGCGGTTAATAGAAGAAGTTATAGATGCCAAGGAGGACGAAACGGCATTGAGTGATGATGAGGTATTCTCGAAGGTATTTGAGAAAAAGAAGTCTCATAATTTCCTCACATTATATGGTCGTACGACTTCGATGCCTTTCCTGCAGAATAATAATCGTTGCTGGAGTGAGTTTGATTTTCATATGAATAGTGATGTGGTATATCTTACAGGGGATACTTT
>ENA-OYAW01000333-OYAW01000333.1-human-gut-metagenome-genome-assembly--contig:-NODE-333-length-11409-cov-4.975691_pt1 | contig 11409 bp, 7 predicted proteins | sample MGYA00244521_ERZ652827 | MGnify/ENA primary metagenome ERZ652827 (study PRJEB26926, sample SAMN06164398) | human gut metagenome | biome: ENVO:00009003; feature: ENVO:2100002; material: ENVO:00002003... | reverse complement strand
AGATAGTTTTGTGAAATTTATTGCGATAAAGTTGTGATAGTAGGACTTATCTACCGGAAATTGAAGCATCTTACAAAGAATTTGTGTGCACAAATTGGAAAATCAGCACATCTGTGCTATACTCAAAGCAGAATTTGTTGAGCTAAAACGGAGGTATTGAACCATGGCAGAGAAAAACACCGCCGACATTGGATTCGAAAAGCAGATTTGGAATGCTGCCTGCGTGCTTCGGGGCAATATGGATGCTTCAGAGTATAAGGGTGTCGTCCTTGGTCTTATTTTCCTGAAATATATTTCGGATCGTTTTGAAGATAAGTACAATCAGCTGGTTGCAGACGGTGATGGCTTTGAGGAAGATCGTGACGAGTACACATCGGAGGGAATCTTCTTTGTGCCTGCTGGTGCGCGTTGGAGCGATGTTTCTGCAAAGGCACATGACCCGGAAATCGGTCAGGTAATTGACGATGCAATGCGCGCTATCGAAAAAGAAAACGTGCGCCTGAAGGATATCCTGCCGAAAAATTTCGCACGCCAGGAACTGGATAAACGGCGGTTGGGCGAAGTCGTTGACCTGTTTACGAACATCAAAATGATTGAACACGGCAGCGAAAAGGACATTCTGGGACGCACTTATGAATACTGTCTGTCGATGTTTGCAGAGCAGGAAGGAAAGCGCGGAGGCGAGTTCTTTACGCCGTCCTGTGTTGTGCGGACGCTGGTGGAAGTGCTACAACCGTTTAAGGGACGAGTGTATGACCCTTGCTGCGGCAGCGGCGGTATGTTTGTTCAGTCTGCAAAATTTGTAGAGAACCATAGTGGAAATATCAACGATATCTCGATTTATGGACAGGATTCCAACCCGACCACATGGAAACTGGCGCAGATGAACCTTGCCATTCGTGGCATTGAACCCGACCTTGGAAAGTATGCGGCGGATACATTCCTTGACGACCAGCACCCGACCATGCGGGCAGACTATATCATGGCGAATCCACCTTTCAACCTGTCGAACTGGGGCGCAGAGCAGCTCAAAGATGATGTACGCTGGCAGTATGGTATGCCGCCTGCAAGCAACGCGAACTTTGCATGGCTTCAGCACATGATTTATCATCTTGCACCGGGTGGCCGCATGGGTATGGTGCTTGCAAACGGTTCGCTCTCTTCTCAGTCTGGCGGTGAAGGTGACATTCGCAAGAATATTGTGAATGCTGACCTTGTGGACTGTATCATTGCCATGCCGACACAGCTTTTCTATACGACCCAGATTCCAGTTTCGCTCTGGTTTATCTCTAAACGCAAGAAACAAGCCGGAAAAACGCTGTTTATCGATGCCCGGAAGATGGGCGATATGGTGAGCCGCAAGCTGCGTGAACTGACCGATGAGGATATAAAAAAAATTGCCGATACCTACAATGCTTATGTTAATGGTACACTGGAAGATGTAAAAGGTTTCTGCGCAGTTGTTGATACGGAGAAAATTGCAGAGCAGGATTATATTTTAACGCCGGGCCGTTATGTTGGGGTTGAGGAACAGGAAGATGATGGTGAGCCGTTTGAAGAAAAAATGGCTCGACTGACTTCTGAACTTTCGGATTTGTTCAAGCAGTCGCACAAGTTGGAAGCAGAAATCAAGGAGAAGCTGGGGGCGATTGGATATGAAGTTTGACATTTGGAAAGAGTGCCCGAAAGTACCGTTGCCCAGTGTTCTTTTAACGGTTGTTGACAACCGAGGAAAAACTGTACCAACTGCCCCTTCGGGACATAAACTAATTGCAACAAATTGCGTCAGAAATGAAAATCTATACCCTGTATATGAAAAAATTAGGTATCTCTCAGAGGAAACATACAGAACGTGGTTTAGAGCGCACCCTGAACCTGGAGATATTATTTTTGTGTGTAAAGGAACACCTGGAAGGGTGTGTTTGGTACCCGATCCAATAGATTTTTGTATTGCGCAAGATATGGTTGCATTAAGAGCCGATCCTAAAATTGTATATAACAAATATCTTTTAGCTGTTTTGCGTAGTTTTCAAATTCAAGAGCAAATTCTAAGTACAAGTGTAGGTGATGTGATTCCACATTTCAAAAAAAGTTTTTTCGATCAAATAATGATTCCGATACCGAATATGGATATTCAAAAGTCAATCGGTGATTTTTATTACACAATATCCGAGAAAACGGAGTTGAACAAAAAGATAAACGATAATTTACTTCGGCAGGCACAAGCTCTTTATAAGAATCGTTTCATTGATTTGAAACCCTTCAATGGCGAGATGCCTCCAGATTGGCAACTTGGCACGGTTTCGGAAATCATAGAACTACACGATTCCAAACGCATACCCCTTTCAAGCCGTGAGCGTGCCAATCTCACAAAGATTTATCCGTACTACGGTGCTACCTCAGTAATGGACTATGTGGATAGTTATCTTTTTGACGGAATCTATCTACTCCTTGGTGAAGATGGTACTGTTGTAGACGACAAGGGCTTTCCGATTTTGCAGTATGTAGAAGGAAAGTTCTGGGTGAACAATCATGCCCACATTATCACGGGCAAGAATGGCTTTACTGTCGAAACGCTTTATTTGCTGTTCAGCTTAACCAATGTTCGGTCAATTGTTACTGGAGCCGTTCAGCCCAAAATTAGCCAAGCCAATCTAAACAACGTGTCCGTTGTCATACCATCGAAAGCGGAATTGAGTACATTCAACTCAATCGTACAACCAATTTTTTCACAGATTCGCAATCTTCGTGCTGAAAGCGATAGACTTACCGCCACTCGTGATATCCTGCTACCTCGGCTAATGTCCGGCGAAATTGATGCTACAAATATCCAACTCTAAGCCGCTAAATTATCGTTTATAAAAGAAATGAAGGGATAATATGGAAGATTTTGATAATGCTAAGACAAGAAATCCGAAGGAATGCGTTGTTACAAACCTTAATAGCTACCTGACCTACATTTCTGATATAAAGGAAACAATAAAGAAAGAAGAAGGCGCAGAAGTAAGCACAAAACACTATTTCTTCCGTGGACAGGCCAGCAACGAATGGAATGTCATGCCGGGAGTGTTCCGTGGTGGGATGCTGCCACATGAAGCAGAATTGATAAACGCAGCTTACACACGGAATCCTGACGACTTCAGAAAGTTGACAACAGATTTTGAAAAGCTCGCAAAATTGCAACACTATGGGTTGCCAACAAGACTATTGGATGTGACGGAGAATCCGCTGGTGGCACTGTATTTTGCCTGCCAAAACAATCAAGAGAAAAAGATAACTGACGGTAAAACTGCATTATTGCCGCCGACCGATGGGAAAATCTATTACAAGCGCGACTACGGAAAAAGTTATAGCGACATAGAGATCAAAGTGTTGGCATATTTAGCGAGCCATGAGATTTCGGGCGATTATACATTAGAAAAGCTGCTTTCGGATTTGAATAAGTATGGAATTTATACAGATAAAGAAGTAGAAGAGTGCAGGGTAAGTGAGTATAAAAGTTTGCTTTCGATTATTCAAAGAAATTATTTTGTGATTTCCAATTTGAATAATGAAAGATTGGTGCGGCAAAGCGGTTCTTTTTTAATCTGCGGAAAATATAATGTTCAGCTTAAAGAAAAAATCGGACAGAGTATTGTTAAACGGGCATATAGCGATGTTCAAGACGAGTTTGAACTACAAAGTTTTAGAATACCAGCGGGAAGAAAAGACGCGATTTTAGAGGAACTGAGTTTTTACAATATCAACGAAGGAACGCTGTTCCCGGAACTTGAGCACCAGATGGCATATATTAAAAGCAATTATGCGAACACGCAAAAGCCTATGGTTGATCGGTTTGTGAAAACAGACGTTCCGATAACAAGTATTAAAGAAGTGCGCGATTCAGATGCTTCAGACGATAAAGTGGACGAGATTATTCGAGAAGCATTGCATAATGCTGTGCATCCAGAAATTTTTGATGATTGTTACGTTGCAATTCAAAAGAATTTGATGCCGGATTGGTATCGTAAGGAAATTGGACTCAGTAAAGTTCGATTGGCACTAACGGATACATTGGATAATGGTACGCCGATGGGACGCGCGGTGGCAAAAAGAGCGGCGCATTCTATCGTTACAAAGATTGTGAATGCCATTGAGCAAGAATCGAATACAGCAACTTCGGATAATAGTTGAGGAGAAAAATCATGCTTTCATTTACCGAAGATACCTTTGAACAAGCGGTCATAGAGCTATTTGAAAATATGGGTTACACCCACATTTATGCTCCTGATATGAACCGAACAGATTACAACCGCCCTCTGCTGGACGATGTTTTGCGGGATTGTCTGGTGCGGCTGAATCGCAGCCTTCCGGCTGTGGCAATTGATGAAGCCATCCTGAAACTGAATGATTTTGATGCGGGAAGCCTGTTGCAGAAGAATATTATTTTTATGGACTATCTGCAAAACGGTATTACGGTCAAATACGCAGTCAAGGGTGAAGAACGGTCTTCGGTAGTAAAGCTGATTGATTATGCAGATGCAGACAAAAATGATTTCTATGTGGTAAACCAGTATACCTTCGTGGAAAATGGAAACAACCGCCGCCCGGATATTATTTTGTTTATCAATGGCTTGCCGCTGGTTTTGATGGAACTGAAAAGTCCTTCCAAGGACGAAGTGGGCGCAGAAAACGCATACAACCAGATTCGGAACTACATGAAGGACATCCCTTCGATGTTCTATTATAATGCAATCTGCGTAATCAGCGACCTTTCGACCAATAAGGCGGGAACAATCACTTCTGGACTTGACCGTTTTATGGAGTGGAAAACGAAAGATGGCGATTACGAGAACACCGCCTATGCGCAGTTTGACACCTTCTATGAGGGAATGTTCCAGAAAGAGCGGTTGCTGGACATTCTGAAAAACTTTATCCTGTTTTCCGGTGATGGGCAAAAGCCGATTAAGATTTTGGCTGGATATCACCAATATTTTGCAGTGCGGAAAGCAATTGAAAAAGCCAAAATTGCCACTAAAACGGATGGCAAGGGTGGTGTGTTCTGGCATACGCAGGGCAGCGGAAAATCGTTGTCGATGGTATTCTACGCCCATTTACTGCAAGAAGCTTTGGATAGCCCCACCATCGTTGTGATGACGGACCGCATTGACCTTGACGATCAGCTCTACACGCAGTTCGCCAGGTGCGCGCCGTTTTTGCGCCAGACACCTGTACAGGCAACCAGCAAGGAAAATCTAAGCAAGCTGCTGGATGGTCGAAAAGCAAACGGCATTATCTTCACCACGATGTTCAAGTTTGAGCGTGGCGAGAAGCCAATGTCCGAACGTAGAAATATTGTGGTAATGGCGGATGAAGCCCACCGTGGACAGTATGGTTTTGATGAAAAAATAGTCATTAAAGAAAATGAACAGGGTGAAAAAGAAGCACATACGGTCATTGGTAATGCCCGTATTATTCATGACGCCCTGCCGAACGCAACCTACATAGGCTTTACAGGAACGCCGATTTCGGCAAAAGATAGAAATACGCGTGAAGTTTTTGGTGATTATATCGATATTTACGATATGACGCAGGCTGTGGAAGATGGAGCAACGCGTCCAGTTTACTATGAGAGCCGTGTTATCAAACTTCACCTTGACCAGAATACACTGGCCTTGATTGATGCGACCTACGATGCGCTGGAACAGCAATCGGACGCTGCAACGATTGAAAAAAGCAAAAAGATGCTGGGACAGATGGAAAGTGTGTTGGGAGCAGATTCTACCATTCAATCGCTGTGTGAAGATATTGTCACCCATTACGAAAAGTACCGCGCTAATCTTTTGACGGGCAAGGCGATGATCGTGGCGTATTCGCGCCCGATTGCGATGAAGATTTATCGAAAACTTCTGGAGCTGCGCCCGACATGGAACGAAAAAATCGGCGTAGTTATGACTGGTGGCAACAATGACCCGGAGGATTGGAAAGAAATCATCGGCACAAAATCTCACAAAGAAGAACTTGCCCGGAAATTCAAAGACAACGATGACCCGATGAAGATTGCCATTGTTGTGGATATGTGGCTGACAGGTTTTGATGTGCCTTCACTGGCCACGATGTATGTTTACAAGCCAATGCACGGATACAATCTGATGCAGGCCATCGCGCGTGTCAACCGCGTGTTTAAGGACAAAGAGGGCGGCTTGATTGTAGATTACGTTGGCATTGCGTCTGCCCTCAAAGCCGCTATGAAGGAGTATACCAAGCGTGACCAGTCCCGATATGGCGATATGGACATTGCCAAAGTTGCTTATCCAAAGTTTCAGGAAAAGCTTCAGGTGTGCAAAGATTTGTTGCACGGCTTTGATTTCAGCGGATTTATTGGCGGTTCTCTGTTGATGATGGCAAAGCTGGTCACTGGCGGCGTAAACTTTGTTCTGGACGCAAAAGCACCCAAGCGCAAAGATCTGTTCCTGCGAGAAGCTCTGTTGCTGAAACAGTCGCATTCGCTGTGTTCCAGCATGACCACGGAGCGGGAGCGACATGAAGCGGCCTATATGGAAGCAGTCCGTTCTACGGTGGTGAAGATCACCTATGGTGGGAGTGGCGGCAAGACACTTTCTTTGAAAGAAATCAATGCTCAAATCAATGAACTGCTGAAAGCAAGTATCCAGAGTCAAGGTGTTATCAGTTTATTTGACAGTAAGAAGGCAGATGAAAATATCAGCCTGTTTGACCCGGCGGTGTTGGATGAAATTTCAAAAATGAAAGAAAAGAACATTGCCGTAGAAATTTTGAAAAAACTTATGGCAGAGCAAGTTTCACTGTATAAACGGACAAATGTTGTGCAGTCTCAGAAGTTTTCAGAAAAGATTACACAGTTGATGAACTCTTACTACAATGGCTTGATTACAAACGAGGAGGTCATCAAGGAACTTCTGAAAACGGCACAGGAGATTACAGAACTGTATAACAATGGTAAAAAGCTGGGCTTGACGCAGGAAGAACTGGCTTTTTACGATGCTCTGACAAAGCCGGAAAACATAAAGGACTTCTATCAAAATAATGAATTGATTGACTTGACCAGAGAACTTACGGAAATGCTGCGCAAAAATCGGACGATAGACTGGCAGAAAAAAGAAACTGCCCGTGCGAGTATGCGTAAGATGGTGAAGCACTTGCTGAAAAAATATAAGTATCCACCGGAAGATTATGATACGGCAATCAGCACGGTCATTAGCCAGTGTGAGATGTGGACTGACAACATGGTAGTATGAATTGTATGAAATGTCGTTGATTTGTGCTTGACAATCGGATTCCTTTTCTGTAAAATGATTTTAGAAAATACTATTATTGAAAATAAGAAAGGCTGTTTTATGGGAAAGATGATCTTAGATGACCTCCGCAAGCGTCTGGAACGTCTGGACGAAGACGCAGATCTGATGATCGACAATAACGACCGCTATCAGATGGTGATCGTAGGCGGCAGTGCGTTTATTTTGCTGGGCAAACTGACCCGCGCTACTCATGACATTGATGCCTTGAGCGTTCCGAAAGAACTGTACGGCTTGCTCGGTAAGTACGATATCAACACGGATGTGGAAGCCTACATCGACAATTTTCCCTATAACTATCCCGACCGTTTGAAACCGCTGCCCTTCGGTGGCACAAAGGTTCAGTTCTACACACCCAGTCTGGAAGATCTGGTGATTGCAAAGCTTTGCTCTTTCCGTGATACCGACAAGGCGGACGTGGAGAGCGAAGCTGTGAGGAACTCGCTAGACTGGGATTTGCTGGAGCATCTTGCAACAGATGAGGACGAACTGAAAGCCAGCATCCTGAATGAGTGGCGGTATCGGGACTTCTACATCCGGTATCAGGAGTATGTGGAGAGGTGGAGACCGTGAGGAAGCTGACATTTGAGGGCTTTTTGAAGCAGTATGTGACGGAACTTTCCGGTGTTCAGACTGCCAGCATTCACAAGCTGGCGAACTGCTTACATGAAAATCCACGGCTGAAAGAGCCGCTGTACCTCTATGCACTGGTGTTTGATAAAGTAAATCTGCTGCTCCGCTATGCAAAAGACCCTGTGTGTCTTGCAGAGTATGAACGACTTTCAAATCGCTATTCGAGGGAGCAGGTACTTGCGCTTTTGCAGAACCAGTCGGCAGAGCTGTCGGAGGGCTATCTGAAAGTCTGGCGCAGTTATTGCTCCGTCCGGGATGCTGCTCTTGCCGATAATGATACAAAAGAACTGATTCACCGCAGAGTGGTAGAGATTCAGCAAAAGAAACAGCTGACGAATTATCGTATTTATGCAGACCTGAAACTGAATCCCGGCAACGTGAATGCGTGGCTCAAGCACAACGATTCCAGCAAAATGAGCCTTGACTGCGCCCGGCAAATTTACAAGTACGCAAAGAGTTATTCGGCTGTCCGTTAAAAAGGAAGTGCACTCATGGGAACTACAAAAGCTCTAATCGTTGGCGTAAGCGAATACTTTATTGATGGAGCGGATAACCTCTTCTTTTGTAAAAACGATATTATTGCAATGCAAGATGCCTTTATTTACGGCCTAGAAGTTGCGGAAAAAGATATGATAGTTTGCGGATTAACAAACACAGTTACAGCAAACGACTTAATCACAGCATTAAAAGGGATTGAAAGGATTGTACAAGATGACGATACTTTACTATTCTATTTTTCAGGACATGGGACAACATTGAGTGAAAAACATTACTTGGTATTAAGTGATAGATTAATATGTACACAAGATATAATTTCTTTTTTAGATGCAATTTCTGCACGAAATAAAGTGATCTTTCTCGATTGCTGTTTTGCGGGGAACTTTCAAGTTGATGGGTCTGCTGTTTTTGATATGGAATCGACAGTACGCGATTTTGCAGGAAAAGGGTATGCAGTTTTTGCTTCTAGTAATGCAAGCCAGGTTTCTCGACTTTACCCAAATAAATCGATCAGCTTGTTTACTGATTTTTTATACGATGCAATAACAAGTAAGTGCACAATCCGAAACGGAAAGAAAAATTTGAATGATATACACAAATTGTTGTTCTTACTTTTAGAAACATGGAACAAAAACAATCCAAATTGCGTGCAATTCCCGATTTATAGAGCTAATATAGGCGGCACTGTTTTTTTTGATGTTAAGGATTACAAGCCGTATCTTCCGAAAAAGTTCTTTTATGATGATGAGGATTATTGTATTTGCTCAGTCGAGCCGCTTCATAATGGGATTGCAAAACGTTATGCAGTTAAAGTGATTCTTAAAAAGCCAGTATCATTCGAGCAAGTGTCCTTGATAAACCTTCAAATTGTTGAAAGGATAAAGTTATTAAACATTTTCAATAGCAAAGCACAAGAATCGAAGTGGAAAAATAAGCCAGCCAACTTGATTTTTGCTTATTTTGGACTTGACTATTCAGACATAGTATCGGGAAACTATATTTGTGACACTACTTGGGCGGATGATACGCAAGATAAAAAATGGTGGTATCGTATAAGAAAAGAATCAGAGGCTGTAATAAATGGAATTTATTTCAATATTCATTCTTATTATCAATCATTAAAAGAATACACTGCTGAACATACTGCGAATGCAGAAGAAATCATACAAGAAACAAAATCAATTCTGTCAGAAATGATTACATTGGCCGAATATGTTATCGCACAATACAATGAAGTTCTCAATAACGAGCGAACCGAAGAGGAGTTTGTGAATCTTGTAGCAGATGCCCTATCTAGAATTAATGAACTGTATTGTAAAGAAGGCGATTTGGACTTTCCCCCGGAAGAGCTCCGAGAGTGGAGCCAACTCTGTTCAAATATTATATCCGGCATACACGATTTTTCGCTTTTTTATGGAAGTCAACACTTTTTACAGAGAACGGAAATGAACAGAAGGCAATGTATGAATTTATCAATCAAACAATATTATCAGGATCTTGAACGTCTAAAAGATTATGAAACTCAATAATTATGGACGTGCAATGAAATATTAAGTTTACCCGTTAAAAAGGAAGTGAATCTATGACTGCTGTTATCTATGCTCGTTACTCCTCCGACAACCAGCGTGAAGAATCCATCGAAGGGCAGATTCGGGAATGCACTGCCTACGCCGAAAAGAACGGCATCACGGTCATCAAGCACTACATTGACCGTGCATTCTCTGCCAAAACGGACAATCGCCCGGAGTTCCAGCAGATGATCAAAGACAGCGGCAAGAAGCTGTTTGATGTTGTTCTCGTCTGGAAATTTGACCGCTTTGCCCGGAATCGTTTTGATAGCGCAAATTACAAGATGATCCTGAAAAAGAACGGTGTCCATCTGATTTCCGTCATGGAGCCCATTGCCGAGGGTTCACAGGGCATTCTGGTGGAAACCCTTCTAGAGGGTATAGCAGAATACTATTCGGCAGAGCTGTCCGAAAAAGTGATTCGTGGTCAGACCGAGAACGCTTTGAAAGGAAAGTGCACTGGCGGCACAGGTACGATTGGCTATAAAATCGACGAGGACAAGTTTTATCATCTTGACCCGCTGACCTCGCCGCTGGTGCTGGAAGCCTTTCAGCGGTATGACAACGGCGATAAAATGGTGGAGATCGTAAACTTTCTCAACGACAAGGGTGTCCACAATATGCTGGGCGGCAAAATGACCCACAGCAGCGTAAATACCATGCTGAAGAACCGTCGGTACATTGGCGAATTGTCTTTCCGGGACATCGTTGTGCCGGATGCGATTCCGGCTATTGTTCCGAAAGACCTGTTTGACCGGGTGCAGAAGCGTCTGGATAAGAACAAGCGTGCCCCTGCCTGTGGCAAGGCAGACGAGGAATATCTGCTGACCACCAAGCTGTTCTGCGGCAAGTGTGGTGCGCTGATGTTCGGCGAAAGCGGAACCAGTGCTACCGGACGCACCTACTATTATTATAAATGCGCCAACGTCAAGCGGCGCAAGGGCTGCAACAAAAAGACCGTGCAGAAAGAATGGCTGGAAGAGCTGGTCGTCCGGGAAACCATGAAGCTGATTCAGGACGATGCGGTGATCGACAAGATCGTTCAATTGGTCATGGATGTCCAGAATCAGGAAAATACCACGATCCCGCTGCTGGAAAAGCAACTGCGAGAGGTCAACAAAAAGTTGGACAACCTGATGAAGGCAATCGAGGACGGCTTGTACACCCGGACAACGAAAGAGCGTCTGGAAGCGCTGGAAATCCAGAAAGATGAACTGACTGCAAAAATCGCAGATGAAAAATTGAAGAAGCCCAGCTTCAATGAGAATTTCATCCGGTTCTGGCTGATGAAATTCAGAAAGTTCGATATTTCGCAGAAAAAGCAACAAAAAGCGTTGATTGAAATTTTTGTCAATGCCATTTTCCTGTACGATGACCGGATGCTGATTACGTTCAAT
>ENA-OYAW01000318-OYAW01000318.1-human-gut-metagenome-genome-assembly--contig:-NODE-318-length-11575-cov-4.471354_pt1 | contig 11575 bp, 13 predicted proteins | sample MGYA00244521_ERZ652827 | MGnify/ENA primary metagenome ERZ652827 (study PRJEB26926, sample SAMN06164398) | human gut metagenome | biome: ENVO:00009003; feature: ENVO:2100002; material: ENVO:00002003... | reverse complement strand
CGAGATTCCTCTACGTCTCGTGGGCTCGGAGATGTGTATAAGAGACAGACCCTGGACCTTCTTTAGAAGTACACTGGTTGAAAACGCTTCTGATTAATGAGCGTTCTACCCAGCTGCAACCTTGTTCATAGATCAGTTTGTCATTCTCTCCCATGGCTGAGCGGATACCTTCCAATAAGGTGATCGTATGTTTGGGAGTACCGTTATAATTACCCCATTGCATCACAGAATCATTTGCGTTAGGTCCCATGACGGCGATGGTTTGTCCACCGCGTTTCAGTGGCAGGATATTATTTTTGTTCAGTAACAGCGTCATTGATTTGCGTGCTATATCTAGTGACAGGGAATCATGTTCTGCCGAGCAAACCACTGAATAAGGAATTTTAGTCCATTCCACTTTACTGGGATCGTCCATTTCACCCAATTCAAAGCGTGCTTTTAATAATCGTTTTACGGATACATCAATATCCTTTTCACTGATTAATCCTTTTTTAGCGCTTTCTACTAATGCTTTATAACTAGAACCACATTCCAGATCCGTACCGCTTAATACTGCGGCGGCAGAGGCCGATTCAGCGTCCGGATGTGTTTTATGTCCTTTTTCCCGATAGAAATCGTCAATGGCGCCACAGTCTGAGAGTACAATACCTTCATATCCCCATTCCTGACGGAGAATTTGCATCAGCAGGCGGTCGCTTCCGCAACAAGGATCTCCTTCCAAACGATTGTAGGCACACATTACTTCTTTTACTTTTCCTTCCTTTACCAAGGCTTCGAAAGGAACCAGATAAGTTTCATGCAAGTCACGTGGTTTTATATTTTCAGCATTGAATTCGTGCCGGTTCCATTCCGGTCCCGAGTGAACGGCAAAGTGCTTGGCACAAGCGTGTATTTTATCGTATTTTTGATTTGCATCCGTGCATTGTAGTCCTTTCACTACATTTACCCCCATGACACTTGTCAGATAAGGATCTTCCCCATACGTTTCAATACCTCTCCCCCATCTGGGATCGCGATAAATATTGACGGTGGGTGTCCACATAGTCAGACCTTGATAACGCTCGTAGCTTCCTGCAGCCGAGTAAGCTGTATTTTTGGCCCGCGCCTCATCCGATACTGCCGTATAAATGGTATGTATGGCGTCGGGTTCAAAGGAAGCGGCCATTCCTATGGGTTGTGGAAAGACTGTAGCCAGTCCGCTTCGTGCCACTCCGTGCAAGGCCTCATTCCACCAATTATAAGGTTTGATGCCCAATCTTTCGACAGGTTTGGAGTTGTCCATCATTAAAGCTACTTTTTCTTCTAATGTAAGTTGCTGCAATAAATCTTCTGCCCGTTCTTCAGGAGATAAATTACTGTTTTTATAAGCCGGTTGGTTACCGCAACCGCTCAGAATCACAAGGGAAGCAAATAAATATAGAATTCTGTTTCTCATAGTAAAATAGTAAAAATGATTAGTTACATGGCAAAAATAGAATAATTATGAGAATAGTCCGTGTATTTTTTGACTAAAATGGTGGGAGATATTGTTTTTTGTACGAAAAGGTGAGGAATATATAAAAAAACTCCGGTCAGGTATATAGGCTGACCGGAGATGTATTGAAAACAGCAAATAATGACTATTTATATTCTGCCCAGTCTATCAAGCGCATATCCCCTTTCTTGGCCAGTGTATCATGCATAGCCAGTGCGGCAGAAATACAATGAGGAGTCTGTCCTTTGGAAGACATTTTTACATAGTCCCAAAGAATGTTCTTATAGTCTGGATGTGCACAGTTTTCGATGATGGCTTGGGCGCGTTCTACCGGGCTCTTTCCTCGTAAATCGGCAACACCTTGTTCGGTAATGATAATATTGACATCGTGTTCGCTGTGATCTTCATGAGAAACCATAGGAACGATGGCACTGATTTTTCCTTCTTTTGCCACAGACGGACAAGTAAAGATGGAAATATAGGCATTGCGGGTAAAGTCACCAGAACCACCGATGCCGTTCATCATCTTAGTGCCGCTGATGTGAGTAGAGTTTACATTGCCATAAATGTCTGCTTCGATAGCAGTATTGATAGAGATAACACCGAGGCGGCGTATAACTTCCGGGTTATTTGAGATTTCGGATGGACGCATTACCAGTTTGTCACGGAAGAAGTCGATGTCATCATAAATTCCTTGCAGACATTCGTTTGTGACAGTCAATGAACAAGTACTTCCAAATTTCACACGTCCTTGACGAATCAGATCCACTACTGCATCTTGCAGTACTTCGGTATACATTTCAAAAGCAGGGATTGTCTTGTCTCGTCCCAAAGCGCCCAATACGGCATTGGCGATGTTTCCTACCCCACTCTGCAATGGCAGGAAGCTTGCAGGAATAATGCCTCGTTTCATATCAGCAGCCAGGAAGTCGGCAACGTTTTGTCCGATTTGGTCGGTGATAGGATCCGGTGCGGTGAATGAACGGGCCTGGTCAGGTGTGTTCACTTCCACTACTCCGATGATTTTCTTCGGATCTACCTGTACGTAAGGTAAACCGATGCGGTCACTGGGCTTGAAGATGGGAATTTCACGGCGGTAAGGCGGATCAAGCGGTTCATAAACATCATGCAGCCCCATACCGTTTTTACTGTGGGCGGCGTTCAGCTCGATAATTACTTTATCTGCCAGACGTGCGATGGTTGGAGCGATACCTCCGGCAGCTGTCAGGTATACTTTGCCGTCGGGTGTGATTTCGCATGCTTCCAGAATGGCAACATCTACTTTGCCCATGAAGCCATAACGTACTTCCTGTGCCATTTGTGACAAGTGGATGTCATTATATGCTATTTCACCGTTATTCACGGCTTTACGAAAATCGGGGTTGGTTGTGTAGGGAGCACGGTAACGGATTGCTTTTACTCTGGACAAGATCCCGTCTGTAGCATCCCCTGTAGAGGCGCCGGTAAAAATACTAATTTGGAAAGGATTACCTTTGGCATGTTCTTCTTCTGCTATTTTGGCGACTTCGGGGGTTACGGCTTTGGGTGTTCCTGCTGGAGTAAAGCCACTAAGTCCAATATTGTAGCCATGCTTGATGTAGCTGGCTGCTTCGGCTGCGGAAATAATATTAAATCCCATGATATTCAATGTGTTATTCTTATTAGTATAGTTGTTATTAATATTTGCGATTAAAAATCTCTGAATAAATAAAAGCACGTCGTGCCTCTTCTTTAGTACTCAGTCTTATAGGAGTCCGGTCTTCCCTTTTGTTCTCTTTCCGGGGTGAATCTGTTGGTTTCTTGACCATCGGCTGATGCTGCATGCGGGGAGTCTGAGGTGTGCGGACTGTTTGAACGGAAGAAACAGGAAGGTCCTCCTCTATGTTCTCCTGCTCTATTTCAGGAAATATATCTGCAAGCACTTTCTTTGGAGAAGGTGTTTTCTTCTCTTTGCCTGTTTTTGAGATTTGTTGCACGATGGCTGCAACAATGATTATTATAAATATGATAACCTGAATGATATCCATACTTTCCTTATTATATAATGAATGCTCAAAGTTAGAAAAATATTTCATAACCAACTCTATAAAAGGACATAAAAAAAGGAAGAGAACTTCACAGTTGTCTTCCCCTATTTTTTTAACCTAAACCTTAACTATGAAAAAATCTAATGTTTTTCGGAAGCAAACATGCGAATTATAATAATACGTTGGTAACGTTAACGGTTTTTTTTGTTCACTGGTTATAATTATTTAACAGTTAAATGCATAATTCTCTTATAATATTCAATTTTCGGCTCTTTTATTCGTTTAATTTGTCGGTAACTCCGTATCTTTGCCTACGAAACCATAAAACAGAGAAAATATGAAAGAAACAACAGGAGCAGACTTTAAATCTGCAACTGATTCCGAAAACAAGAAATTGTTTATTGAAACTTACGGATGCCAGATGAATGTTGCTGATAGTGAAGTGATTGCTTCTATTATGCAAATGGCAGGCTACCATGTATGCGAAACATTGGATGAAGCGGATGCTGTATTTATGAATACCTGTTCCATTCGCGACAATGCAGAACAAAAGATTCTGAACCGTCTGGAGTTTTTCCATTCTATGAAGAAAAACAAACGTCGGAATCTGATTGTCGGTGTGTTGGGCTGCATGGCAGAACGTGTAAAAGATGATTTGATCGAGAACCATCATGTAGATCTTGTCGTAGGACCGGATGCCTATCTCACTTTGCCCGATTTGGTCGCTTCGGTTGAAGCGGGGGAGAAAGCCATTAATGTGGAGCTTTCTACTACAGAAACCTATCGTGAGGTAATTCCGTCCCGTATTTGCGGCAATCATATCTCCGGGTTTGTATCCATTATGCGTGGTTGCAATAATTTCTGTCATTATTGTATTGTACCGTATACCCGTGGGCGTGAGCGCAGCCGTGATGTGGAAAGTATTCTGAATGAGGTGCGTGACTTGGCAGCCAAAGGTTATAAAGAAGTAACGTTGCTAGGACAGAATGTAAATTCTTATCGTTTTGAGAAAGAGGGTGAAATAATTACTTTCCCGATGCTGCTCCGCACAGTGGCCGAAGCGGTTCCGGACATGCGTGTTCGTTTTACCACTTCACATCCCAAGGATATGAGTGATGAAACCTTGCAAGTCATTGCGGAAACGCCTAATGTATGCAAGCATATTCATTTACCGGTACAGAGCGGCAGTTCGCGTATATTGAAGCTGATGAACCGCAAATATACCCGTGAGTGGTATTTGGAAAGGGTAGCGGCTATTCGCCGTATCATTCCCGATTGTGGTCTGAGTACTGATATTTTCTCCGGCTATCATTCGGAAACGGAAGAAGATCATCAGGAATCTCTATCCTTGATGCGTGAGTGTGCGTACGATTCCGCCTTTATGTTTAAATATTCCGAACGTCCCGGAACATATGCTTCCAAGCATCTGCCGGATGATGTACCCGAAGAGGTTAAGATACGCCGGCTGAATGAAATCATTGAATTGCAGAACCGTCTTTCTGCTGAAAGTAATGCCCGTGATGTGGGTAAGACCTTCGAAGTGATGGTAGAAGGTGTTTCCAAGCGTTCCAGAGAACAGCTTTTTGGCCGTACACAGCAAAACAAGGTGGTGGTCTTTGATCGTGGGAATCATCGTATCGGTGATTTTGTCCATGTACGCATTACTGAAGCCAGTTCGGCTACATTGAAAGGAGAAGAGGTGTTCTGATGGGGAGAAAAGAAGAATATAAGGAAAAGAACTTGCAATATTTGCAAGTTCTTTCTACACAGGAAGGTATTTGTTCTTTACCTTGTAATATGTTTTATAAAGTATTGCAGACAGGTACGGGTACAGTTTCACCTACGATCCGCAGTATTGTCACCGTTCATTATCGGGGTAGTCTGATAAACGGGAAAGAGTTTGATAACTCCTATGACCGTAACTGTCCCGAAGCTTTCCGGCTGTGTGATGTCATAGAGGGATGGCAGCTGGCGCTTCAACGTATGCATGTAGGAGATAAATGGGTGGTTTATATTCCTTATACTATGGGGTATGGTAGCCGTACAAGCGGGCCGATTCCTGCTTTCTCTACATTAATATTTGAAGTGGAACTGCTGGGCATTGCATAATGCCTCCGGTTATCGGTTATGCAGTCTGTCATTCATCCGGTCTTCGTAACCGTCACGATATTTCTTTTCGGGCATAACAATCCATAAGATTATATAGACAATAATGCCCGAAAAGGCTGTGAAAACCGTGGCAAATGAATAGATAATGCGCACTATCGTAACATCCCAGCCAAAATAATCAGCCAGTCCCGCACATACTCCGGCTAGCATTCTGTTGTTGGAACGGGTCAGTTTTTTATTTTCCATTTCTGTCTCTTTTGAAGTTATCTGCATAAATGTAGGAAAAGTAAAAACGAATTATTAACTTATACTCTTAAAAGTACTTAAAGGATAGTTCTTCTCATTCAATTTATTTGTTATTTTGCAGCAAATTAGGGCAAAAAGTGGATATACTCAAAATAAATACTTGTCCGTTGTGCGGCGGAAAACATTTGGGACATGCAATCACTTGTACGGATCACTATGCTTCGGGTGAACAATTCAATTTGGTTCGCTGCGATGATTGTGGCTTTATTTTTACACAAGGTGCACCCGTGGAAGCCGAGATAGGGCGATATTATGAGACCCCCGATTATATTTCACACACTGATACCCGCAAGGGGCTGATGAACCGTGTATACCATGAGATACGCAAGTATATGCTGTCACGCAAAGCCAAGCTGATAAAACGGACATCCGGTTTGAGTAAAGGTACTTTGTTAGACATTGGTACCGGTACCGGATATTTCAGTAATACAATGAAGGAGCGCGGATGGCGGGTGAAAGCTATAGAGAAAAGTCCGCAGGCGCGTTCGTTTGCCAAAGAGCATTTTGAATTGGATGTAGATACGGAGGATGCTTTGGCGGGATATGCCGATCATTCTTTTGATGCCATAACTTTATGGCATGTGATGGAGCATCTGGAGCATCTGAATGAAACGTGGGAGAAATTATTCAAGCTGTTGAAAGAGAGGGGAGTATTGATAGTGGCTGTGCCTAATCCCAGTTCGTATGATGCGGAAAAATATAAGGAATGGTGGGCAGCATACGATGTGCCCCGTCATTTATGGCATTTTACACCTTCCGTCATGCAACAATTCGGCGTCAAGCATGGTTTTAAATTAGCGGAACAGCATCCGATGCCTTTTGATGCTTTTTATGTATCCATGTTGACGGAAAGATATAAAGGCAGCCGTTTGTCCTTTTTGAAGGGAATGTGGACGGGCCTGTTGGCCTGGTTCAGTTCACTGGCGAAAAAAGAACGGAGTAGTTCAATGATTTATGTATTCAGAAAGAAGTGATTATGGGAAAAAAATCAGGGTCCTTTTTCGATATGCAGTTCATTACCTCCAGCATCAGTACAATGCTGGTGTTGCTCTTGTTGGGGATGGTGGTATTCTTTGTGCTGTCTGCCAATAACTTATCCAAGTATGTACGCGAGAACATCAGTTTCTCCGTACTCATCAGCGATGATATGAAAGAAGCAGACGCTTTGAAATTCCAGAAAAAATTGAATGAGGAACCTTTTGTGAAAGAAACTTCCTATATATCGAAGGAGCAGGCGTTGAAAGAGCAGAGCGAAGCGATGGGTACAGACCCGGCTGAATTCTTGGGATATAATCCTTTTACAGCTTCTATTGAAATAAAACTGAATGCCGATTATGCCAATTCGGACAGCATTTCTTGGATAGAGCAGAAAATTATGCAGAACAAGAAAGTTATGGAAATCAACTATCCTCAGGATTTACTGGATGCAGTGAACAGCAATATACGGAAAATCAGTTTTTTGCTATTGGGACTGGCTGCGCTGCTTACCCTTATTTCTTTTGCGCTGATTAATAACACCATCCGTCTGGCCATTTATTCCAAACGTTTTCTGATTCATACCATGAAACTGGTAGGGGCAAGCTGGGGATTTATCCGTCGTCCTTTTTTGGTGCGGAATATATGGATAGGGATACTGGCCGCTGCCATGGCAGATGCGGCATTGATAGGAATGGCCTATGCGTTAGTAAGATATGAACCCGAATTGATTGAGATTATTACCCCTATGACCATGCTTATGGTAATGGGTTCTGTTTTTGTGTTTGGTGTGGTTATTACCTTTATGTGTGCATATATATCAATCAATAAATACTTGCGCATGAAAGCTAGTGCGTTGTATTACATTTAATAATAAAAGGATATGGATAGACAAAAATTCGCCTTTGATAAAACTAATTTTATATTGCTTGCCATAGGTATGGCAGTGATTATTGTCGGTTTTCTGCTGATGACAGGACCTAGTTCGACAGAAGGATATTTTGAGCCGGATATTTTTAGTGTACGTCGCATCAAAGTGGCGCCCGCAGTATGTTTCTTTGGCTTTATCTTTATGATTTATGGTATTGTCCGCAAGCCAAAGGACAAGACAGAAGTGGTTAACTCTTGATTTTTTTAATTTTTAATTCTCAATTTTTATTTAAAGAATGGAATGGTTTGAGGCATTGATCCTTGGTGTGCTCCAAGGATTGACAGAGTATTTGCCGGTCAGCAGTAGTGGTCATCTGGCTATCGGTTCGGCATTGTTTGGCATACAAGGGGAAGATAATCTGACTTTTACCATAGCAGTGCATGTGGCTACGGTGCTCAGTACTTTGGTTATATTATGGAAAGAAATAGGCTGGATATTCCGCGGCTTGTTCAAGTTTGAGATGAATGCGGAGACAAAATATGTGATCAATATCCTGGTATCCATGATTCCTATCGGCATTGTGGGTGTGTTTTTTAAAGATTATGTGGAAGAAATTTTCGGTTCCGGCTTGCTCATTGTAGGTTGTATGCTGTTATTGACAGCTTTGCTTCTTGCTTTCTCTTATTATGCAAAACCTCGTTTGAAAGAGAACATCAGCATGAAGGATGCGTTTATTATAGGTCTGGCACAGGCTTGTGCCGTGATGCCGGGATTATCCCGTTCGGGTACTACCATTGCTACCGGTTTGTTGTTGGGAGACAACAAGGCGAAACTGGCTCAGTTCTCTTTCCTGATGGTGATTCCTCCTATATTGGGTGAGGCGTTGCTGGATGGTATGAAGATTGTAAAAGGAGCTGCAGCCGGCACATCAGATATATCTGTATTGTCATTGGTTGTAGGTTTTCTGGCAGCTTTCATATCGGGCTGTGTAGCTTGTAAGTGGATGATTAATATTGTGAAGAAAGGTAAGTTGATTTATTTTGCTATCTATTGTGCCATAGCCGGTGCCGTTACGATAGCGTGCACATTGATGTAATTGGATGAATTTTAAAGAAGGAGAAGTATTATACTTTGATAAACCGCTGAAATGGACCTCATTTGCAGTGGTAAACAAGATAAGATACCATATTTGCCGCAAACTGGGCGTGAAGAAAATAAAAGTGGGACATGCCGGGACATTAGACCCGCTGGCTACCGGGGTGATGATTATTTGTACAGGCAAGGCAACGAAACGCATCGAAGAGTTCCAGTATCATACCAAAGAATACATTGCCACCTTGCAGTTAGGGGCTACCACACCTTCATTCGACCTGGAGAAGGAGATAGATGCTACCTATCCTACGGAACATATCACCCGCGAGTTGGTAGAGGAAGCCTTGCAGCGTTTTATCGGCAGGATAGAACAGATTCCGCCTGTTTTCTCGGCTTGTAAGGTAGATGGTAAACGCGCTTACGATTTGGCTCGAAAAGGTGAGGATGTGGAGTTGAAAGCCAAGACGTTGATTATAGACGAGATAGAGTTGCTGGAATGTAATCTGCCTGAGATTAAAATCAGGGTAGTGTGCAGCAAGGGCACTTATATCCGTGCATTGGCCCGTGATATTGGCGAAGCTTTGAATAGCGGTGCTCATTTGACAGGGCTGATACGTACCCGGGTGGGGGATGTGAGACTGGAAGACTGTTTGTCGGTGGAAAGTTTTCCGGAATGGCTTGACCAACAAGAGATTGAAGAAGTTATAAACGAATAAGGAGAGATAAGATGAAACTGTCGCAATTTAAATTTAAACTGCCGGAGGATAAAATAGCTTTGCATCCGGCTAAGTATAGAGATGAGTCGCGCCTGATGGTTGTTCACAAATCAACAGGTAAGATTGAACACAAGGTATTCAAGGATATCCTGGACTATTTTGATGATAAAGATGTGTTTATCTTTAATGATACGAAAGTTTTCCCTGCGCGTTTGTATGGAAATAAGGAAAAGACCGGTGCCCGTATCGAGGTATTTTTGTTGCGCGAGCTGAATGAGGAACTTCGCTTGTGGGATGTGCTGGTAGATCCTGCCCGTAAGATCCGTATCGGTAACAAGCTTTATTTTGGTGACGATGATTCCATGGTGGCCGAAGTGATTGACAACACCACTTCCCGCGGACGTACCCTGCGTTTCCTGTATGACGGCTCTCACGACGAGTTCAAGAAAGCATTGTATGCGTTGGGAGAGGCTCCGCTGCCCAGTTTCATCCGTCGTCCGGTAGAAGAGGAAGATGCCGAACGTTTCCAGACTATCTTTGCCAAGAACGAAGGGGCTGTGACAGCTCCCACTGCCGGACTTCATTTCAGCCGCGAGTTGATGAAGCGTATGGAAATCAAAGGTATAGACTTTGCTTTTGTGACGATGCATGCCGGACTGGGTAATTTCCGCGAGATTGATGTGGAGGACCTTACCAAGCATAAGATGGATTCGGAGCAGATGTATGTCAATGCGGATGCGTGCCGTATTGTGAATAATGCCAAGGATGAAGGAAAGAATATTTGTGCGGTAGGAACGACAGTGATGCGCACGATAGAGACTGCGGTAGGTACGGATGGTCATCTGAAAGAATTTGACGGATGGACCAATAAGTTCATTTTCCCTCCTTATGATTTCTCGGTAGCCAACAGCATGGTTACTAACTTTCACCTGCCTCTCTCCACTTTGCTGATGCTGGTAGCTGCCTACGGTGGTTATGATCTGGTGATGGAGGCTTATCACACAGCGTTGAAGGAAGATTACCGTTTCGGTACTTATGGCGACGCTATGTTGATTTTGGATAAGTAATACCGGTTGGAGCAGCGTATGAGGGTTTATTTGGGACTTGGAACCAATCTGGGTGATAAAGAATCAAATCTGCATGTTGCTGTCCGGAAGATAAATGAGCGGATAGGGGAGGTTACTGCCCTTTCCGCTTTTTATGTTACCGCCCCTTGGGGGTTTTCTTCTGAAAATTCTTTTCTGAATGCCGCCTGTTGCGTGGAGAGTGTGCTTCCTCCCTTGGATATATTGCGGGAAACACAGGAGATAGAGCGTGAATTAGGCCGGATGAAGAAGTCGGCGGGAGGTAATTATAGTGACCGCCTGATTGATATAGATATTTTGTTGTACGGTGATTTAATACTGCATACGCCGGAATTGGAAATCCCTCATCCCTTGATGACTGAACGGAGGTTTGTTATGGACCCGCTGGCGGAGATTGCATCGGATGTGGTGCATCCGGTATTGGGAAAAAGGCTGGGGGAGCTTTAAACCTGTAAGAGTATATTAATTAAAAGAGGACGGAAAATTCTTCAAATCCGTCATTGTGGTGTAGATAGCTGATTGATAGTGTATTGTTATGAAGGATTCGTAATAGAATCCTTCATAAATGTTTCAGGGAAAGGAAGCGTCTCCGTGCTTCTATATTGTCTCTCTTTTTTCGTTCACTCAAATAGTCCTCGTCATGTTGTCGAAAGAGGAGTTCAGCTTTTTTGGAGTCACAATAACCTTCAATAGCGGTACCACCATTTCGGTCAAATGGGCCACCCTCGGTGGTATTATTAAAATGTTGCAACGACCCGGATGCAAAAAGAATCGTGGAACTGATAAACAAACTTTATCAAAATGAGCATGAGCATAAAGTAGGGGTGGATGGTAGAACAGAATTTTACACATCGCAAAAAGTATACGCCGGACATACTCGGAGAAATAAAAGATGTGCTTGATGAAATAGAAGAACGGGG
>ENA-OYAW01000301-OYAW01000301.1-human-gut-metagenome-genome-assembly--contig:-NODE-301-length-11934-cov-3.527233_pt1 | contig 11934 bp, 4 predicted proteins | sample MGYA00244521_ERZ652827 | MGnify/ENA primary metagenome ERZ652827 (study PRJEB26926, sample SAMN06164398) | human gut metagenome | biome: ENVO:00009003; feature: ENVO:2100002; material: ENVO:00002003... | reverse complement strand
ATTCGTGTTCTTCTTTTCCTCTGTAGGTATTGTCTTTGCTTTCGATGTCTACGTTCCTGCCTGTGATAAGGGTGTCTTTCCCGGCAATGATGTCGGAGGCTCTGACGGTGATGTTGTTTTGGGCATGGATGGTGACGCTGCCTTTGACGCTTCCCACGGTGCTTCCTACCTGCATGGTTTCTTCGGTGTCATAGCTGTCTTTTTTCTTTTCGCTCCCGATGGTGAAGCCTAATCCCCCTCCGATGAGGCCGCTTTTCTTTACTTGTTTTTTGTGTATTTCTTTATTTGTTTCTTCTGCAGCATGTATGGAGATATTTCTTCCGGCTGACAGGGCTGTTTCTTTGGTGGAGGCGGCGGCGCTTCCTGTAAGGCTGATGTCTTTCCCTCCCTGCAGGGAGACGGTATTTCCTTCTATTATGCTTTTTTGTGCTTGTACGGCATGGACTTCATCGTGGGTGGTCGTGGTGGTACTGCTGAGCAAACTTCTTTCTTTATGGCGGTGGTGTTCTTCCAGGTCTGTTATTTCTTTTCCGTTTTCTACCGTAAGGTTTCTTCCCGCTTTTACGGCGGTCATGCCTTCGGAACGGATATCTGCGGCTTTGATGGATATGTCTCTTTCGGACTGCATGGTGAGGCTGCCTTTAGCGGTAACGGAGGAGCCTATATCCCGGGCGGCGCTGTCATGGCGGTAGTTATTACCGTCCCATGTGACGGCCGTGTCTTTTTTGACTGCGGCGGTTTCCATGGTTATGTCCCGTCCGGCTTTCATGGCTATATTTCCCGCTGAGGATATTTCCGCCGCTTCTGCAGTGATGTCTCTTCCCGCTTCTATTGACAGGGTGCCTTGATTTCCCGTGACGGCGGCTTTCCCCGAGGAGGCGATGGTTTCTGTGTATCCCTGTTGATTTCTTTCTTCATGCAGGGTGGAGGCAAGGTCTATGTCCTGCCCGGCTTTCAGGCTGAGTTTGTTTTCCGCTTCCATGGTCCCGGTATTCCGGATATCTCGCAGGGCTTCTTCCAGGATGGTGGAGCCTTTTATGGTACCTCCCTCGTTATTGATGTCGGAGGCGGAGAGGCGCATCGTGTCTCCCGCGATAACGGTGCCGCGGGAGAGGATGTCATTGGTGGCATGGATATCTATATTTTCTGCGGAAATAAGGGCAGAACCCGTAAGGGTGCCGTTCTTTCCATGCGCCAGATAGACTTCCGGCACGAGGGCTTTGACGATGTTCCCGTCAGGCAGAAGGACGGAGGATTCCACCATCCAGACGATGTCTTCTTTGAGGGCGGCCTTCTGGTCTTCGGTGAGGGCCATGCCGATGCGGACGTCTTTGTTTTCTTGGGCCCATCTCACAGCGGCGTCCATGAGGGCTTTGTATTCGCTTTCTCCTGCCGGCCGCCCTTTGAGCTGCATGAGCCGGTCTCGGACGAGTTGGCTTTCATAGTAGCCGTCGCCCAGACGTTTTTCGAGTTTCTCCGGGTCATACTGCATCCGGCGGAAGAAGTAGTCTGAGGACAGGAAGGTTTTTCTATCCGCATAGGCGGGGTCGGTTTCCACAAGGTAGCGGGCCGTCGGGTCGGAGGTGACATGATACAGGCTGCTGTCGGAAATATGAAGCGGTTTTCTTTTTGACGGACTCAAGTATGCTTCTGCTTTCGTCCCTTCATATACCGGGTTTGTATGGGCTTTATCCACGGCGGCTATGACGATCGTATCGGTGACTGCATCAGCGGGCATATAATCAGTGCGGGTTGTCCGTGTTTCTGTCCTTTTATGAATATGGGCTCCATGGTGGACTCTTTTGGTCCAGTAGGAGGTGGCGGTTCCTTCTTCTTTTACTGTTTTATGTCCTTTTTCGTCCCGATTTTCTATATCTGCCCCATGGAGGGTAAAGGTCTTGCCGGCGGTCATCACGCTCCTGTCATTCACTGCCCTGCCGGCTTCGAGGGAAAGGCTGCCGCCGGCTGCTATGTGCGCGGGGTCTGTCGTGTCTATCCGGTCTTCATAGACGGACCGGTCATAGATGTAGGTGGTGAAGTGGTCATAGTCTCCGCCGTCCGGTGTATACAGATGGTCTACATGTCCACGGCGCTCTATGTAGGCTGCGCCGGCTGTTCCTTTTCCACCCAAAGTGAACCGGTCTGTCTGTCCCTGCCCTACGGCTTCTTCGTGGTGGGTCTTCCCTGCCAGAACGTTTTTAGTGGAGAAGTGTTCATTGCGGTTTTCCAAATGGTTCACGCCGATTGCCATATTTCCGCCGCTTTCCAGATAGGCACTTCTGTTTTCTATTTTTTCTGTTTTCCCCGTTATTTTCCCATTCTCATCTGATTGTCCGCCGATGGTCAGGTTTCCTTCGGCACGGATAAGGGCGTGTTCGGTGTTTGTAAGTGTATCGGTAATGAAGAGGTTCATGTGTTCCCGGGATGCGATAACGGGCGCTTTTTCTTTATATGTCCCCAGATTGTCCAATGTATCCGCTTCCACGGACAGTCTTGTTCCATAGATGCGTCCCTTGTTTTCATTGGTTATGTGGTTTGCCCGGATATGTACATTTTCTCCATTGACCAGCCCATGGTTTGCCCAGGTGTTTTCTGCTACGGTTTCTGTGTCCGCTCCTTTTATTTCTCCGGTTTCTTCATTTCGGATGTTTTTACTTTCCAGTGCCAGGTGTCCGCGGGAAAGGATCTCTTTGCGGTTGGTTATATTCCCTTTTACGGCTAGTGAAAGGCTGCTGCCTGCTTCCAGGCGCCCTGTATTGGTAAAGTCTTTTTCCAACAGGATTCCGGCTTTTTTCCCGGCGGATACGATGCCGTCTCCGGTCATCTTATCCGTTTGTATGTTTATATTTCCATCGGCCGCCAGTGTGCCTTCTGTATTGGTTAATGTATGTCCCGCTTTAATCTGCTGGCTGCCGCCGCTTTTGATGGTACCTGCCGCATTATTGATGGCGTCTCCGGTTTCTATGGACAGGTTGTTTCCGCTTTCCATGGCATGTCCCGCATTGTCCAGTGTTTTTCCGGCATAGATGCCCATGTTTTCTCCGGCGAGGAGTTTGCCTTGGTTACGGATATTTTCTTTGGCCGCTGCGGACAGATTTCTTTCCGCAGCGATGGTTTTGTCGTTTTCCAGGCGGCTTGCGCGGAGGTCTGTATTTCCTTTGCTGTAGATGGTGCCGCTGTTTTTCAGGTCGCCGTTCCAGTCAAGGGTGAGGTTGTCTTCGGCGCTCCATGTGCCGCTGTTATTGACGCCCAGTCCTTTTTCTGTCCCCACTAAGGTGATCCGTCCGGCGTACATGCCTCCTATGGCGGCGGTGTCGAGGGCGAAGGCGGGGCGTCCTCCTTTTCCTTCTATGGCAGAGGCTTCGAGGGTCTTTGCGTCTACGGTATTGGCCCCGGTGGTGATATGGAGGTCTTCGGCCCAGATGCCTGCGTTGATTTTCACGGCGCGGGAGAGGATGGCAAGGCTTTCCGTTTCTTTTCCGCCAAGGCCTTTCCCTTCGATGAGGATGTCCCCTCCTGTGATGTCGAAGCGCTGCAAATGGTCTTCTCCGTCATAGACGGGTTTCCCTGTGGTGAGGAAGGCTTTGCCTGTATTGATGAATCCGCCTCCGTTTACGGTGATGCCGTTCGGGTTGGCAATGACGACGTCTGCCCTGTTTCCCGCCACTTCCAGAAATCCGTCCATGGATGTGGAACCTGTGCCGGTGACTTCGTTTACGATGATTTTGGCCGGTCTTTCCGCCATGTTATTGTTTCCCGGTACGTATCCTGCCAGTTCGGTTTTGGAGAGGGTATAGGAGTTGTTCAGGATAGCGCCTTTGTCCGGCACGTTAAACATTTCGTATTCGTTCCGGGATACGCCGCCGGAGGATGGAGCTGTTATATTGACAAGGGGTATGCCGTTTGCTGTTTCTTCTATTTGCGGATGATGGCGGGCTTCCGCTTTCGGATCGGGCAGGATGGGGCCCGACGCCATGCCGGCGGTGCTTGTCATAAACAGTCCCGCTGCCAGCCATATGGCTATATTCCATCTGAGTCGTTTGCTTGTGCTTGTTTTCATTTGTCATAACCTCTTGTCGTTCTAATTAAAATTTTGCCTATTTCATTTAAAATTGACAGCCCATTGTGAATCCGCCGGCCCATGTTTTCGTATGGAAGCCGTCAGGCTTGTATAAGGCTCTGCTGATAAAGGTGTCGTAGAAGAGTCCTGAGGGAAAGGTTCCTCTCATTCCCAGCGCCATGCCCGCGATGGTTCTTCCTGTCAGGATCTCTGTGGATACGCCGTATACGGCGCCTGCGTCGAGTCCTGCATATACGCTGCTGTGGAGGCGCGGAAGAGAGGATGACAGTTCGTTTCGGAGGTACCATCCGTTTTCTCCCATGAGGGTGTATTCTCCGTCGAAGCCCCTGACGGTGTACCTGTTCCCGATGCTCACCATGTCTGTGCTGTAGAGGCGCATGCCGCCTGTCGTCCACTGCCCGTGAAGGGATGTGGTGAAGGATGCCGGCCGGTGTCCCAGGGTAAGGGGTTTCTGCCAGTCTATGTCCAGGAGCCACATTTTATAATGGGTTTTGGGACTCGCCGGATTGTCTGTATCAGGTTTCGCGCCGAACCATCCTGTCCCCATTTTATATCCGAGGCGGGTGTACAGTGTGCCGCTTCCTGTATAGACGCGGTCAAAGAGGCCTATTTCCATGGCGGTGGTGTCCATGGCCTGTACGGGGATTTCCATATCGTTGATGAAGTAGTGGGCGTTTCTTTTGGTGAGGCTTATGTCCCAGCCGTATTTTTCGTTTTTGGTGCGTCCCATGACATGGCTGAAGGTGAATTCGGTGATGCGGGTTTTCCCGCTGCTGATGAAGTCATAGGGCCGGGACTCTACGGTCCGGTGGTATCGGTAGCGGTTGTGCTGCAGTGTGAAGGTGTCCCATCCTCTGGGGATGGAGTAGGAAATGCCCTGTCCTCTGGTTCCTTTTTCGTATCCGTCCCGGGAGCCGTCTGTATTTCCGCTGATGCGGAAGAGGTCATTGGCATTGAAGAGCCGGTCTATCCCCAGGGCGGCGTTCCACTGGATGCTTCCTGTGTCTTCCAGTCCGGAGTCGTCCACGGAAAGGCTTCCCTTTATTTGTTTCCCCTTGGTTATGGAGAGTTCCACGTCTGTCATGTCCGCTTCTTCGGCAGGGAGGAGTTTCATGGATACGTCAGAGGAGCTGACGCGTTTCATCTGTTCCACCCCTGCTCCAGGTGGCGGATGTTCAGGATGTCTCCTTCTTTGATGGGAAATGCGTTTTTCCATAGGATGACGGCGCTGTCTTTCCCGTAGATGATTTTATGCAGCCTGCCGAACTTTTCTCCCTGCCCCGATAAAATAATTTCGTCTATTTTAAATACGGGCCCAAGAACGGCGTCTGCCTTTTCTTTTTCATTCAGGCCGTTCTCAATGTTTTCTACGCGGGGCGCATGCAGCCGTTCCTGCCGCTCTTCTTCTCTCTGCCGCGCTTCTTCCAGCCGCTCTGCTCCTGTGTAATCTAAAACGGGAGCAGCTGATACCGCTCCCGTCATCATGGTTAAAAAAATAAAGGCTGTTACGATTTTCCCCTGCATGATCGTTCTCCCAAAGTAATATTTCAAATGTTTTTCTTATTTTCAATTATAGTTTACACAGAAGGCATTGTAAATGTTTTCTTTGCTGCCCCTCTCCGCTTCAATTTCCTGCTGCGCCTTTTGCCAGCATGACGGAGAGATCTTCTTTTTCTTCCTGCATATCCGTCTCCTTTGCCGCCGCTTTCGCCAGATCATCAATGGCGTAAACGAGGGGTTCTTTTCCTTCATCGGGAGTAAGGAGCATCATCACATCTATATGGTCATTTTCACGGAAGAAATACGCTCTGCCGTAAAAGGGCAGGATGAGTCCATCGGAATCAAAGGTAATTTTCGCGCCCATCGTATAGAGATAGGCTTCATCGGCTGTAAGTTTGCGATACGGCTCGAAATCGGACAGGGTGATTTTCACGCCTTCTCCTAATTCTCCCACCACGTTCTTTGCCCAGTTCTTCATTACCTCTTCCGCCCCTTTGCGCAGAGGCGAGTCCTCATCCAGAAAGGCGCGGTTCATGCGGGAAAGGCTTCTCCATTCTTTTACGGTCAGGTATTCCCGGAAGAACGGTTTCAATGTATCCGCTCCCGCAGGAGGCAGCTTGGCGGTGACAATGTAGCCGTAAGCGAATTTTCGGCTTTTTTGAAGCATGACGGAAAGCTGCCCCATGTGATAGGGATAGGTGAAATTGTGGAACTTCAGTTCCTGCTGTTCAGGGATATCCTGATAGGTAAACGCAGGCGGCAGATGTGCTTTCGCAATAGACTGCAAGTCATAAGCAGACGCGCCGCCGGAAATACAGAGAACCGTCATAAAGACTGCCGCCGTTTTCTTCCAACTCATGTGCCGCTCCTTTCCAGTCCGTAAAAGGCATAAAGTAAATTTTTCCCGATTTTTTCCGCCGCTGTATGGCTTCCCTGTATGACAATGAGATAATACATGCCGCCCTGCCTGTACAGATTCGTATAGACCCACATCGGATAGGACAAGTGTCTTTCGTCGGAAATAATCACCCGCGCTTCCTGGGTCCAGCGATAGGTGCCGTCACGATTTTTATAGGCATGCCACGGTGAAAAAGAAACCAGTTCCGCCTGCAGCTTCTGCCCTTTGATTTCATCCAAACGGCCATTCAGCATCCGCTGATATTCTTCTATGCTGATTTTCGGCAGGCCGAAGAGGGAGTGCGGCCGTGTCGCATCTTCATGGAATGCGCGCTCCCAAAACCGGGCAGCCTTTCCCCGTTTCCCATGGAAGAAGGCTTCTTCCGTTCCTTTCACAACAGAGACGGAAGCGGAATAGCTGCCGCGGATATCGGATTTCCTGATCTGGTACAGATGAAGGGAGTCGTAAGGGTACGGCGCCCGGTCAGGGTACATGTCCATTCCCGGAGGCGTGGTGAGGAAGTACATCACTGCCGCCCAATCTGTTTTCCCGTAATCTTTCCGGTGTCCCGATTTCTTAAATATGGTTTCCGCGCGGCTGCCCCCTCCGTCAGTAATCTGCACATCTTCCCCGAAAGACAGTTTCCCCAGTCCGTCGATGACGAGATCCTCCGCCTCCGCGTAAAGACAGCCTGCCAGAATGAAAGCGGACAGAGCCGCCATGATTTTTTTGAACATGGAATTCTCCTGTAATATATCATTTATCTTTTTATTGTAAGGAATCAGAGATATTTTCTCAAGTCAGGCATTTCTGTCTCCCACAAAAAATATCCCGCCATGGATTACACAGCGGGATATTTTATTTAAATACTTATTGCACGTCAGCTTGCCCATCAGCGGTTTCCGCCGTCCGGGGTTCCGCGTTATGCTGTACGGAGAGCCTGCGGTAGCGGGCAAGCCCCGTACCTGCCGGAATCAGCTTGCCGATAATGACGTTTTCTTTGAGGCCAAGAAGCGGATCCACTTTCCCTTTGATTGCCGCTTCCGTAAGAACTCTGGTGGTTTCCTGGAAAGAAGCCGCCGAGAGGAAGGAGTCTGTCGCCAGCGCGGCTTTCGTCGTACCGAGAAGCAGGTTCTCACCCACCGCCGGTTTCTTTCCTTCATCTTCCAGATGTTCGTTCATGACGCGGTAAGCCACGATGTCCACCGTCTGTCCCGGAAGCCATTCGGAATCTCCGGGGTCATCGATTTTGATCTTGCGGAGCATCTGATGGACGATGATTTCAATGTGCTTGTCATTGATTTCAACACCCTGTGAGCGGTAAACTTTCTGCACTTCCTTGACGATATAGTTCTGGGTCGCCTGTACGCCGAGGACACGGAGAATATCGTGGGGATTGATATTCCCTTCAATGAGGCGAGTACCTGCTTCGATCTCATCGCCTTCATTGACGGAAATCCTCTTTCCGAACGGAATCTTGTAGGTATCGGATGTCTCTTCATTGGTCACGGTAACAATCTTGATATTCGCATTTTCCGGAGAGTCTTCAATGGTGACTTTGCCGGCGATATTGGAGATGATCGCGTTGCCTTTCGGCTTGCGCGCCTCAAACAATTCTTCGACACGGGGCAGACCCTGGGTGATATCCTCTGCCGTTGCGACACCGCCCGTATGGAACGTACGCATGGTCAGCTGTGTGCCCGGTTCGCCGATGGACTGTGCGGCGATGATGCCTACTGATTCGCCGATTTCCACATGGCGGCCTGTTGCCAGGTTCCTGCCATAGCACTTCGCGCATACGCCGTGTTCGGAATGGCAGGTCAGAATGGAACGGACTTTCAGACGGTCATAATGCTTTTCAATTTCAGCAGCCTGGTCGTCAGTGATTTCTTCATTCTTCGCGGCAATGATTTCTCCCGTTTCCGGATTCACCACATCTTCCAGCGGGCAGCGGCCGGCGATACGGTCAGCCAGAGACTCAATGAGACCCCCGGCTTCCGTAATTTTGCGGACTTCTACGCCTTCCGTGCCTTCCATGCGTACGGAAATCACCGGAATATCGGCAGCCAGAAGTTTTTCAGCCGCTTCCGCCGTAAGGACGGTTCCCTGCGCCAGCACTTCTTCTCCTTTGCGCTTCAGAGCCGGAGTTTCCAATTTCTTTTCAAAGAAGCGGACTGTCACATGATGTTTCACGATACTCTTGTATTCCGCTGCGACATCCTCCACGCCGAAGGTAACGGTTTTCGGTTCGCCCGCTTCTCCTTCCGCTGTGGGAACGGTAACAACAACGGAATCAACGAGGAAACGATTCATAAGGGCCACATCGGACGCATCCAGTGTTTTCCCCTTCACAAAGAGAATTTCCCCGCTGCGCCGGTTCATGACGTCTTCTTCGAGAATGGAACCGTCCAATTCAGCGCGGTGGACATTGTAACGGCTGCGGACAGCCGCCTTGGAAACCAGTTTATTCCATTCACGGTCGAAATTGAGTGTCTGCACATCGCAGTCTTCTTCCCGAATGATGACATCCTGGGAAACATCGACAAGGCGGCGTGTGAGGTAACCGGAGTCTGCTGTACGGAGAGCCGTGTCGGCAAGACCCTTGCGGGCACCGTGGGAAGACGTAAAGTAGTCAAGGACGGTCAGCCCTTCACGGAAGTTTGCCTTAACAGGCAATTCTACCGTTTTACCGGATGTATCGGCAATCAGGCCGCGCATCCCCGCCAGCTGGCGGATCTGGTTATCGTTACCGCGGGCGCCGGACTGGGCCATCATGGTGAGCGGATTCATTTTCGTCATGGACGCTTTCATCGCTTCACCGACATCATTGGTCGCTTTTTCCCAAATTTTAACGACTTTCCTGTATCTTTCGTCATCCGTCATCAGGCCGCGGCGGAAATATTCCTTGATTTTTTCAATCTGCGCTTCACTTGCGGACAGGATATCATTTTTGGCTTCCGGTACGGCCACGTCATAAATGCCGATAGAAATGCCGGAAACAAGGGCATAATGGAATCCGAGGGCTTTAATGGAGTCCAGGAGATCTCCTGTTTCTTTGAAGCCCAGCTTCTTGAAGCAGTCATTGACAAGTTTGCCCATCTGCTTCTTGCCGATGGTGATACCGAGACCTTCTTTTCCATCAGGACGTTTATAGAAGAAGCGGAGAGGTTCGGGAATGGCATAGTTGAAAATCAGGCGCCCCGGGGTCGTGATGACAAGACCGTGTCCCGGTATGTCCACTTTAATGAAATCATGGATCTGTACCTGGTTCAGTGCATAGGCCAGCATGACTTCATCGTAATTGGTAAAGGCGTGGAATTTCGAGGGGTCAAGCGCGTCTTCCTCTTCCTTGCTTTCTTTTACAATGGTCAGATAGTATGATCCCAGAATCATATCCTGGGAAGGAATGGCGACAGGTTTGCCGTCTTTCGTAGACAGGATATTGTTGATGGAAAGCATGAGCGTTCTCGCTTCCGCCTGCGCTTCCACGGACAGAGGCAGATGGCACGCCATCTGATCGCCGTCAAAGTCCGCATTGTAACCCGGGCAGACAAGGGGATGCAGTTTGATCGCCCTGCCTTCCCACAAGATCGGTTCAAACGCCTGGATGCCGAGGCGGTGGAGTGTCGGAGCGCGGTTCAGAAGTACGGGATGTTCTTTAATAACATCGCCAAGGACGTCCCAGACTTCAGGGGACAGCTTGTCCACTTTCTTCCGTGCCGATTTCAGATTGCTCGCCAAACCGCGGGCAATCAGTTCATGCATGATGAACGGTTTGAAAAGTTCGATCGCCATTTCTTTCGGCAGGCCGCACTGGTACATTTTCAGTTCAGGACCGACTACGATAACAGAACGGCCGGAATAGTCGACACGTTTCCCCAAAAGGTTCTGGCGGAAACGGCCCTGCTTGCCTTTCAGCATATCGGAAAGGGATTTCAGGGGACGGTTTCCCGGGCCGCTGACCGCTCTGCCGCGGCGGCCGTTATCTATGAGGGCATCGACAGCTTCCTGCAGCATACGTTTTTCATTTCTGACGATGATTTCAGGCGCGCCCATGTCCATCAGTCTTTTCAGACGGTTATTTCTGTTGATGACACGGCGGTAAAGGTCGTTCAGGTCGCTCGTGGCAAAACGCCCGCCGTCAAGCTGCACCATCGGGCGGAGGTCCGGCGGTATAACGGGCAGCACGGTGAGGATCATCCATTCCGGCTTATTGCCCGATTTACGGAAAGCTTCCACTTCTTCCAGCCGGCGGATGCTGCGGACTTTGCGCTGGTTGCTGCTGCTGTCCACATCTTCGCGAAGCTGTTTTTCCAAGGCTTCCAGATCCAGCTGGCGGAGAAGCTTCTGAATAGCTTCCGCCCCCATCTGCGCCTCAAAAGAACCGGCGCCGTATTCCTGGACGGCCTGCTGGTATTCCTGTTCATTTAAAACCTGCTTGTCCAGAAGCTTTGTTTCGCCTTTATCTATTACGATGTAGGCGGCAAAATAAAGGACTCTTTCCAGCTGGCGGGGGGACACATCGAGAATGAGGCCGATACGGCTCGGCGTCCCCTTGAAATACCAGATGTGAGATACCGGGCAGGCCAGATCAATATGACCCATGCGTTCACGGCGTACTTTGGAGCTTGTCACTTCCACGCCGCACTTATCGCAGACCGTGCCCTTATAACGCATTTTTTTATACTTGCCGCACTTACATTCCCAATCTTTCGTCGGTCCGAAAATCTTTTCACAGAAAAGACCGTCCGGTTCTGCTTTCAGTGTACGGTAGTTGATTGTTTCCGGCTTCGTTACTTCTCCGTGAGACCATAATCTGATCGTTTCCGGAGACGCAATACCGATTTTCATGGAGTCAAATTCATTTACGTCTAACAATTGCTCAGTGCTCCTTTCCGGAAATCAGGCATCCGGGTCATCGACAAGACCCGCTTCAGTTTCTATATCAGTTTCAGTAAAAGCCGCTTCTTCATTTGCAGGAGCCGCCGCTTCCGCTTCCAGCGTATCATTGAAAGAAGCCGTATCATCTGCCGGCACTTCTTTCCCTTCTCCGGCCATGCTGGATTCCATGGCATTTCTGGCTGCGGAAACGGAATCCTCACCTTCCATAGCCGCTTTCACTTCGTCTTTATGCCAGCGTTCGCCGCCATTGGATGGTTCCAGATCGCTTTCGTCCAGCTCTTTCATGACAACTTCCTCTTTGTCTTCATTCAGGACGCGGACATCCAACCCGATGGATTGGAGTTCTTTCATAAGAACCTTAAAGGATTCGGGAACACCGGGGCTCGGAATGTTTTCGCCTTTGACGATTTTTTCATAGGCTTTGACACGGCCGATGACATCATCGGATTTTACCGTCAGGATTTCCTGTAAGGTGTACGCGGCGCCATATGCTTCCAGTGCCCAGACTTCCATTTCACCGAAACGCTGGCCGCCGAACTGCGCCTTGCCGCCG
>ENA-OYAW01000290-OYAW01000290.1-human-gut-metagenome-genome-assembly--contig:-NODE-290-length-12165-cov-9.595623_pt1 | contig 12165 bp, 10 predicted proteins | sample MGYA00244521_ERZ652827 | MGnify/ENA primary metagenome ERZ652827 (study PRJEB26926, sample SAMN06164398) | human gut metagenome | biome: ENVO:00009003; feature: ENVO:2100002; material: ENVO:00002003... | reverse complement strand
TAAAAATCCACAAAACAGCTCCAAAAACCAGCCCATAAGCCGGAAAATATGAGGCTTATAGCATAATGGTGGAAGCCTTTAGTTATTTCACAAAAAAGAGCCTGCACATTTCTGTGCAAGCTTCTTTTGAAAACTAAAAACCAAAAACTAAAAATCTAAAATCAAAAACTAAAAAATTATACTGTTTTTTAATTATATATTTAATCTCTAAATCAACTATCCCCAGATGATTTCTTCCTTGGCAGCCTCCACATTTTCCTCAGAATGCTCCACTTCCTTTGAGAAGATCCTTGCCACCTCCATCTGGTCCTCTATGGTGAAGCTGCCACCGTTTTTGTAGAAGCGAGTGGCATTCATATCCCTGACTATCATGGTAAACATGACGCTTAAATATGCATAAACCATTATATTTGAGTCATAGATGGCATTCATGATATATCTGAAGGTAAAGTATACAAGAAGCTGCTCAATATCGTTTTCACGGTAATCGCCGCTAGCCATGTACTCCTTCATGCGTTTTTCATAATCAGCCTCTGTGAGGACTGTCTGCATATCATCCTTGAAATCCTGCCATACCTGGCGCAATAGTTCCATCTCATTGATGATACCGAAGCGGATATCGAAATGCTCAAATGAGAAATCATTAAACGAAAGCCAGTCTATATGCTTTTCAACATCGTTTTGGCTCAGCTTCTTCTGGTATTCGTTTGCCCTGTCAAGGTACTCATCCACGCGTACTCCGATTGGCTTTGTCCTGTCCTGGAGTATGGCAATCAGCTCGCGCTGCACCTCCTCAAAAAATGCTGCCTCCTCCTCTGTAACTCCCTGGTCATCATCGCTGTCGCCAAAAAGCTCCTGCTCTACAAACTTAACAGGCTTTGTTTTGCTGAAAAATATACGGCAAACCTCCTCGCACGCAAGGCTCAGGCACTTCTGCTCCACGTTTCTGTACTCTATTCCAAACCTTGGAAAATCGGTGCACACCTCACTAAGCGATGCCTCACCAGCTGCTATGTACAAATCACACAGATTCTTGTCATTTAGCATGATGCAGCGCCCGCAATTGTTTGTACGGATGCCGTGCCCGCCATCCTCCGTCTCATACATGCCCTTTCTCAGACGCTCTCCGACCTCTCCGGGCAGTGTCTGATAATACTCATATGAATCCTCATCAATATCAATTTCCCAGCCCAGACAGCAGCTATCCTTGCAGTCTCCGGCTATACAGCTAAACTCTGAAAAATAATCAGGTACACGGACTATCATACTTCTCTCTCCTTCAGTAAATCTTCGTTTGTTGTATCACTGTGCTTATTTCTGAAGCGCGCTTCTATAGCCGCCCAGTCAGGGTCCTCATTTCCCTTAAAAAAGTTGTAGCCTATGTATCCGATGCACCACACAAGCCCTGCAAATGTCGTAGAAAATGCTATCTTTATGATACTCTTAAGCAAGAGTGGAAGTGTCAGCATATCATTGCCAAATGCTATGATAATCACATGAATAGGCTTAATCAGCATAAGATAACCTCCCACATAAAGCGCCGCTAAAATTCCAAGCGCATAGCACAGTATTCCTAATAATTTGTCGCATTTTTTCTTCATTTCAAATCCTCTAATCAAATTTTCGTAAATTCCAGTATGGACACTTCTCCTGCCCCTCTTGTCTTTTTCATGTCTATCACACGCTGGTTTGCAGAGCCCTTGAATTTGAGCGTGATATCCTTCTGCTCCTCTATAAACGGACCATCTACCAGAACATCTATCATGGATAAAAGCTCATCCGTATACTCTGTGTGCTTGCGTCCGTTTGCAAGCAGCTCATCGTACAGATATCCTGTGTAAGCCCACACATCCTTATTGGGATAGCGCTCCTTAACTCTTCTCATAAACGGCACAAGTGCCTCCTGATTCTCCTCCTCAAAAGGATCACCGCCTAAAAGGGTAATTCCCTGCACATAGGCAGGCTTAAGCGAGTCGAGTATCTCGTTTTGTATCTGTTCATCAAACGGCTCTCCATAGTCAAATTCCCATGTCTGTGGCTGAAAACAGCCCTTACAGTGATTTCTGCAGCCTGATACAAAAAGCACAGTGCGGCATCCCAGTCCGTTTGCTATGTCACAATATTTTATTCCTGCGTAGTTCATACTTTTTCCTCGTATCTGAGATTATAGTTCCATTTAAAAATTGCACTGCCTATTATTATAACATATCCTATCACACTTAGATAGTCCGGTATCTGTTGCAAAAAGACAAAGCCCAGCAGAGCGGCAAAGATAACCTGCGAATAGTCGAACACCGATATCTCCTTTGCAGGTGCCTTGGTGTATGCCTTTGTGATTGAAAGCTGTCCGCCTGTAGCGGCAGCTCCTGCAAAAAGCAGCATGACAATCTGATATACACTCATAGGCTTTGCTCCAACAAACAGAAACGGAGCCGTCACTATACATGAAAATACCGAAAAGCACATGACTATCACAGGCCCTCTCTCTCCCTGCTTACCGAGCTTTCGCACAAATGTATACGCTACACCTGCGCCAAAACCTCCTATTACACCAATCATGGCATTAAAAAACTGCACATTCATAGATGGCTTCACCACAAAAACAGCACCTATAAACGCCGTTACCACGCACAGCCACTCTGTCTTGTTTGCTTTCTCCTTAAGCACAAAATATGACATGATTATGGCAAAAAACGGTGACAATTTGTTTAGAATATTGGCATCTGCGATGGCCAGATGGTCAACTGCATAGAAATTGCATATAAGCCCTGTTGTTCCAAAGAAGCTTCGCAGAAAGAGCCCCTTCCAGCTATCCTTTTTTATTTTGAAGCCTTCATCACTTTTTGCAAGTAAGATAACAGCCGCTACTGCTGCTACCGCATTCCTGAAAAAAGCCTTCTGCATGGTCGGCAAATCGCCCGACAGCCTCACAAAAAATGTCATCAGGGCAAAAAAGAACCCTGCCATTATGATATATATTATTCCTTGTTTCTTATCGTTCATACTTATAGTATAACGTAGTCTGTCAAGAGTGTGGAAAAAAACTGCCATTTTGCTCGCAAAAAAGGACCGCCCGGATGAGCGGTCCTTTTAAGATGAATGGAAAATATAAAAGAAAATAGTTTTAGTTAATGGTCTGTATCAGCCCTTCACACTTCCCATGGCAACACCACCTACGATGTGCTTTGAAAGAATAAGGTAAACCACTATTACAGGAAGGATAGAGAATGTAATCATCATGTATACCTTTCCCATATCAAACTTCAAGAAGTCTGCACTTCTAAGCTGTGCTAACAGGATAGGAAGTGTCTTCTTATTGTTTTCGTGTAATATAAGTGCCGGAGTGAAGTAATTGTTCCAGCTGCTTACAAAGGAGAAAATTGCCTGTACTGCTATTGCCGGCTTCATCAACGGAAGCACGATATGATTAAATGTCCTAAACTCTCCGGAGCCGTCAATTCTGGCTGCCTCAATGAGAGACAACGGAAGTGAGCTCTCCATATACTGCTTCATGTAGAAATATGTGACAGGTGAAGCAATTGTCGGAACTATAAGTGGAATAAACGAATCCATCAGTCCCATGCCTGTTACCAATTTAACAAATCCAAGTGCTGTAACCTGTGTAGGAATCATCATAACCATCAGAATGAAGGTAGAGATGAATTTCTTGGTCTTGAACTCATATGCATGTATGGCATATGCTGTCATTGTCGAAAAATATACACACAGTACTGCACTGCAGGCTGCTACGAAAAGGCTGTTAAACATACCTCTTATGACCGGAAGTGTGTCATGTAAGAGTGATTTCCAGTTGTCAAGCAGATGCGTACTCGGAATTGCCGTAAATCCTGACTGGAGCTCTCCGTTTGATCTGGTCGCATTGATTATCATTACGTAGAACCAGAACAGACAGAAGAAAGAGATTATCACAAGCACGATATATGCTAACGCACGTCTGGCATGGATTCCCATACCTTTATTTTTTTTGTTTACATTTGCTGCCATATCGACCTACTCCTTTCTCTTATCATCATTGCCGCTGAGCTTGAATACCGCTATACTAAGTATTGCTGTGATGATAAACAGTATGACTGAAAGTGCACCTGACATTCCATAATCCTTACTGTACAGACGTTTGTTTAAGTACATGATAAGTGTCATGCTTGATCTGACCGGATTACCTGTTCCGTTTGTCAAAATCTGTGGTACATCAAAGAGCTGTAAGCCACCGATAAGTGATGTAATGATTACATATATCAGTATCGGTCTAAGGAGCGGAAGTGTTATCTTAAAGAACACCTGTGTGCTTGTTGCTCCGTCCACCTCTGCTGCCTCGAATAGCGATGTATCGATTCCAAGCATACCTGCCATAAGCAGGATGGTTGTATTACCAAACCACATCAGACAGTTCATCAATGCGATGAGTCCTCTTGTACTGCCAACATGTGACAGAAACTTGTACGGCTCTGAGATGAAGCCTATCTGCATAAGCAGATTGTTTATAGGTCCACCATCAGCAAACAATGTAAAGAATAACAGCGAAAACGCTGAAGCCATAATCAGATTTGGCAGATATATAACTGTTTTAAAAAATCTTGTTCCCTTGAGCTTTAAGCTGACATCCGAAAACCATGCTCCAAGGAGCAGCGATAAGAATATCTGCGGTATGAAGCACATGATCCAAAGAACCATTGTGTTCTTAAAATACTGCCAGATATCACCGGATGTGAACAATTTTTCATAGTTTTCAAATCCAACAAAGTTTGGTCCTATCTGTGTAAGACCCGACATATAATTTTCAAAAAAACTGTTGTAAATGGTAGTGATTAACGGTACCAGCTGAAATACTACGTATACAACGATAAACGGAATCAGAAAGATATAGCCCCATTTGTTATATCTGACCGCTTTACCTCCACTCTTTCTCATAATACCTACCTCCCAACTGGTATTGTAGTCAATGGTTATGTAATGCTGTTAACTGATTTTATTGATTTTAAAAATATTACCCCGCCTGCCTGCTTACGCAAGGCAGACAGGGTATTTATTAGTTTATCTTATTAGTTCTATGATCAATTCAAAAACTATCTTATTCTGCGAGGTCAGGATATTTCTCAATAACTGCCTTCTTGAAGGTCTCAATAGCTGTATCCTTATCGCAGTTTCCTTCGAAGTAATCCTTCATAGCCTTCTGGAACTCCTCGTTGCAACCCTGGTCATATGCTGAAAGGTTGCTTAAGTCAAGAGTCTTAACACCTGCTATATACATTGGTAATGGATTCTGTCCGCCAAGTACTGTACTTGTGTAAGGCTTGTCGTCCTTGCCCATGATTGTTCCGTCTGCAAGACCGTCCATAACTGTGCTGTTGTTTACGAAATCATCATCCTTAACAACGATATCCTTCATGATGTCATCGTCTGTTGTCATCTTGAGCATGATATCCTTTACAAGGTCGGCATTGTCTGTTCCCTCTGCTGCACAGATCCATGTACCGCCCCAGAAGAAGCCCTGTGGTCCCTGGGCTGCACCCCAGCCGCCCTGGTTTCCGATAGAACCTGACTCATCTGCTGCCATTGAGAAGTTTACTAACCATGCAGGTCCAAAGTATGAGAATACTTTTCCTTCCGGATAGAAGCCCTTCTTCCAGTCATCTGACCAAAGATCAGCTGTTCCTGTCTCGCCTGCGTCTACAAGCTTCTTAGAATCATCAACCCACTTCATGATGTTGTCATCAATCTGGATTTTCTTGTCATCGCTGACCCATTTCTTAGAAACGTTGTTAGAGTATACACGGTATGTATCGTTTGCTGTAGATGTCATCTTGTAGCCTGCTGCTTTCATCTTCTCAGCTGTAGCATTGAAGGTATCCCAGTCAGCTACTGACTTCTGAACCTCATCCGGATCATCTGTTCCAAGTACCTCTTTTGCTGCTGCTCTGTTATAGAAGAGAACACCCGGGCAGCCCTGCCATGAAAGACCCTTTAAGTTGCCATCTGAGTCAGTAACGACATCCTGTGTGTACTTGTACTGCTTAGAGATATCGCTGTCTGTGATTCCTAAATCCTTGATTGGCATTGTGTAATCAGAATCTACATATTTAGGTGCGTAGTCAGCCTCTACCAGGAAGAGATCAATCTTGTCATCTGCTGATGCATCAGCCTGCTTCAAAAGTGTCTCATCAAGGTTGTTCTGGTATGCATTGTTCTCATTAGGTGTAATGTTCCATACTACATCAACATCTCCGATTTTGCCATGTGTTGCATCCACCTTCTTGTAATCAGGATAGTGGTCTGTGATACGGCTCTGGAATTCCTCATTCCAGCAATAGATATTGAGAATCTTGCCATCGTTTGTCACTTCAGTTTTTGCATCGCCTTTCTTGTCAGCGCTTCCTGTGTCAGATGCATTTCCGCTGCCACAGCCTGCCAGTAATGATGTTGCCATTGTTGCGCAAAGTAATGCGCTTACGAGTTTCTTTTTCATAGAAAAATCCTCCTTCTCGCTTCAGGTTTAAACCTGTTAGTAAATGTTGGTAAAAAAGTAGTAAAATATATTAAATTCTGCCTACGGATTCCCCCTCCAGCAAAATTCCTTCAACAACAGCTCTCTCCACAAGTGCTGTTTTAGGCTTTTTAATGATGCTTATCAACCTGTCCGCTGCTTCCCTGCCTATCTTGTCAGTGTCCTGTCTGATAGTGGTGAGCTTCGGGCTTAGCATCTGTGAAACTCTTGTACCATCGTATCCTGCTATTGATATATCCTCCGGAATCATAAGCCCTCTGCTTCTTATAACATTGATGCCTCCGATTGCCGCCGTGTCATCCGGATAGATGATACATGTAGGTTTGTCAGGTAGATCAAGTAAATATTCTGTCTGCTTTGCAACATCCTCTGTTTCCAGATACCTTGCTTCCCTGACATACTCCTCAGGAATATCTATTCCATGCTTCTCAAGTGCCCTGTAATATGCTGCCAGCCTGTCGCGTGTAACACTCGAAAAATCCTGTCCATGTATGTAAGCGATTTTCTTATGTCCCATGCTTATTATGTAATCAAGCAGCTCGCCCATACACTTTACATTGTTGGAACATACTGCCGAACAGCTATAGTGTACGTAGTCAATTGTGACCACCGGTATGTCGCTGCTCATCAGTTCCTGCACCTCATTGTCCTGAAACCTTGCACATACGATTACGACACCATCGAAATTTCTGTACTTACAGTGCTCCAGGTATGATAATTTTTTTCCGACCGGACTTGTATTGATAAATGTAATATCATATCCAAGCATCTCAGCCTGTGCCTTGATTCCGTTTAGCACTCCGGCAAAATACTCATGCGTAAGTCCCATCGCCGCCTCATCGAAATACAGTACTCCGATGTTGTTCGACTCTTTTGTCTTAAGAACTCTGGCCGCAGCATTAGGAAGATATCCCATTTCCTTAGCTATCTTCTTTATTCTGTTTTTGGTCTCAGCGCCAATATCCTTCTGGTCATGTAATGCCTTGCTGACCGTCGCTGTCGAAACACCACATCTTTGTGCTATGTCTTTTAGTGATACCATATCGTTTCCTCATTTCGAATTGATTTCTTAATCGTTTTCGTATCTTTACTATACCACAATTTGTTATTATTGCAATCCCTAATTTACATTTTCAACATTTTTCACACTTTTTATTATCTTTTATTGTACATTTTGTATAGTGTCATGTTATGTATTTAAAACGATTACTCTTTTGGTCTTAATTATTATACAATTATAATTCCTTAAGTGATATTATCTCATCAGCATTTTTAACTATAATATGCAGTTTTCTTTGTATATATGTCATAAAAGCATTATTTTTTATTGTTTTATGCTTGATTTTTAGATATCCGCATTATATACTTCTATATATAAGCAACTTAAACGTTTGCGTACATTTAATAAAAAAGGAGATTTTATATATGAAATTTGGACACTTCGATGATCAAAACAAAGAATACGTCATCACCTCTCCAAGGACTCCGTTACCATGGATCAACTACCTCGGATGTGAGAATTTCTTTTCTCTGGTATCAAATACCTGCGGTGGCTACAGCTTCTATAAGGATGCAAAGCTTCTGCGTCTCACCAGATACCGCTACAACAACGTGCCATACGACAGCAACGGACACTACTACTATATAAAGGATGGCGACACAATCTGGAATCCGGGCTGGATGCCTTCTAAGACCGAGCTTGACTCATACGAATGCCGTCATGGCATGGGCTATTCTGTTTTCACAGGAGTAAAAAACGGCTTAATGGCTCAGCTTACCGACTTTGTTCCTATGGGCTCTACCTGCGAGATCAATAAGCTCACATTGAAAAACACATCTGATAAGAAAAAAGACTTTTCGGTTTTCTCATATGTAGAGTTCTGTCTGTGGAATGCCATGGATGACATGACCAACTTCCAACGTAACTTCTCTACCGGAGAGGTTGAGATTCATGCCGGTGGCTCCCAGCTCTTCCACAAGACAGAATACAGAGAACGCCGCAATCACTATGCTGTATATGCTGTAAATGCCTCTGTTGACGGATTTGACACAGACAGGGATTCATTCTTAGGTGCCTACGGCGAAAACAGCGCGCCTTCCGTTGTAGTAAATGATCAGTCTAAGAACTCTGTTGCAAGCGGCTGGGCTCCTGTCGGCTCTCATCACCTGAAGGTAGCTCTTGAGCCGGGCGAAGAAAAAACATATATATTTGTACTTGGATATGTAGAAAACCCTGTGAACGAAAAATGGGTTGGACGCGCTGAGGATGGAATCATAAACCGAGCTCCTGCCGATGCACTCCTTGCAAGATTTGACACCACCGAAAAAGCCGACGCTGCTTTAGCAGAGCTTAAGGCTTACTGGGATAAGCTGCTTGGTCACTTTAGTATCTCTTCATCGGAGGAAAAGCTTGACCGCATGGTAAATGTATGGCATCAGTATCAGTGCATGGTTACCTTTAACATGAGCCGCTCTGCTTCTTATTTTGAATCAGGCATCGGACGAGGCATGGGCTTTAGGGATTCCTGTCAGGATCTGCTTGGCTTCGTGCATCTGATTCCTGACAGAGCCAGGGAGAGAATACTCGACATCGCAGCCACACAGTTTGAGGATGGCTCTGCTTATCATCAGTACCAGCCTCTCACCAAAAAGGGCAATGCCGACATAGGCTCAGGCTTCAACGATGACCCTCTGTGGCTTATCGCTGCTGCCGCTGCTTACATCAAGGAGACAGGCGACTACTCTATTCTTGACGAGTCAACACCATATGACAGCGATCCTTCAAAGGCAACTGACTTTATGGAGCATCTGCGCCGCTCCTTCAACTATACAATCAATCATCTCGGACCTCATGGTCTGCCACAGATTGGACGTGCTGACTGGAACGATTGTCTGAACTTAAACTGCTTCTCCGAGGAGCCTGGTGAGTCCTTCCAGACCTTTGGACCATCTGAAGGACCTAATGCCGAATCTGTTTTTATCGCAGGCATGTTTGTAAAATATGGAAAAGACTATGTAAAAATCTGCAGACACAAGGGACTTTGCGACGAGGCTGATACAGCCCAAAAGGCTATTGAACAGATGGAAAAGACCGTCATGGATGCCGGCTGGGATGGCGAGTGGTATCTTCGTGCTTACGACCACTACAAGCACAAGATTGGTTCCAAGGAATGTGAGGATGGAAAAATCTTTATTGAGCCACAGGGCTTTTGTGTTATCGCTGAAATCGGAAAGGATGAAGGGTTCTGCCTTAAGGCAATGCAGTCTGTTGAAAAATATCTTGATACTAAATATGGCATCGTGCTCTTGCAGCCGCCTTACCACAGATATCATGTGGAGCTTGGTGAAATCTCTTCTTATCCACCGGGATACAAGGAGAATGCCGGCATCTTCTGCCACAACAATCCTTGGATTTCTATAGCTGAGACTGTTATCGGCCGTGGAAACAGAGCATGGCAGGTATACACCCGGACCTGTCCTGCATACATTGAGGATATCAGCGAAATTCACCGCACCGAGCCTTATGTATACAGCCAGATGATTGCCGGTAAAGACGCTCCTAACTTTGGTGAAGCAAAGAACAGCTGGCTGACAGGTACTGCTGCATGGACCTTCCTCGATGTCTCACAGTACATCCTCGGTATACGTCCTGACTACGATGGTCTTATCATAGATCCTTGTATTCCTGACACTATGGACGGCTTTACAGCTAAGCGTAAGTTCCGTGGCAATACTTACCACATTACGGTCAGAAATCCTGCCCACGTACAAAAGGGTGTGACAAAGCTCATCGTGGATGGCGCTACTATTGATGGCAATATGATTCCGGCTATTAACGGAACCGGACACGATGTTACAGTCGAGGTTACAATGGGTTAGAGATACCAGACAGGCCTCTATACTGCTTCAAATATGACCCGGAATACGAAAATGCCGCCGCAGAGCAAGCTCTACGGCGGCATTTAGACTGCTGGTGATGTTCTTCCCATGTCTTTATTTCTTCTCTAAAGGATGCTGTTATGTAATTGAGACCTGCCACATATGCTCCTCGGTCTCTCCCATGTGAAACAGCTCCACAGTCTGTTCATCATGAGTATCATCCGGCTCATAGTTGCCAAGAAGATGTATGAGATACTTCTCCTGCTCATCTGATGTAGAGACCTTATCAATGTGTTTTTGCAATTCCTCAAGAAGCTGCTTTGGCTCCATGTCGGCATCGACTGCGATTCCAAAGCACTTCTTCGCAAGACCTGCGGTATAATACAGCTCGTAGTTACTTACAAGCACTGATTTTTGGCGTAAGCATTTGAGTATGATGCTTTGTCTGGCTATTGATGTAATCATATTATTCCTTTCCGAGTTAGCTGGAATACCTCTAAGTCCAAGTTATTTCCATTATACTCTATTTGCTTTTTGTTTCAAGAGTATAACATAATATAGCTAAAGATAACTTAAGAGAGTCCTATGAAGTGGCAACAAATCCCGTCAGGAAATAATAAAGTGCTCCCAGTGCCTTTCCAATAGCCATAGAAATCACTATAATCCCAAGACCGGCGCGAAGCTTCATGCGCTTATATATAATAGGGAATGTGTGCAGTATTTCTGCGAGTGCAACTGCAATACAGCCGACAAATATTCCGACACACAATCCAAATATTGCAATAATTATATTCCCACAGATGTTGCTTACAGGTACTTTGGGCATATTTGCAAAGCCCAGATTATATGCCGTATCAAGCACTGACGATATATTACCTGCCACCACACCACATATCATGACATTTTCTATAAGTATTATATTTTCTATCCTGCTGCACCGAAGTATACGCGGCACCACTCCTATCACGAGCACGAATGCAAATACACCGGCTGACACTCCTGCCCCTGCTAAAAACGCTATCACTGACAAAAATATTTCACGCAATATATATTCAAACATCCTGCTTTTCCTTTACCTTGTCTATTATTGTGTTCCATGTATCCTTATTATGCTTATCCATCTCCACCTGAATCGGTGTGACATCGTCGGATAGCTTACGCTTTCCGATATGATTAAAAAACAGTATAATTCCGACCGCCAGACCAATGCAGTAAAACACCTCAAGCACCGACACCTGTGGCTTTTCCACACCCATTATCTGCTTATAAAAATGCTCAAACACACCTGATATCGAAATATCATTATTGAAAGCCATGATGGTAAATGCCGAGCCGAAAAATATGAGTATACACACCGCTGCAACCTTTAGTGCTTCAAGAATCTTATTTTTGCTGTTGTCGTCATACTCTACAAGTACCTCCGGCTCACCAATGCTTATAACCTGTGCATCATCATAGATTTCCGTGATTTGCTCTATTATTTTCATTACAGATATCACGCTCTTTTTCCCGCGTATCTTATCCACGATCATTCCCTTTATCTGTCCCTCATAGCGTGAATATTTGCAATACACACTTGCTATGTCATTGATGCAGACCTGCCTGCGGTGAAGTGTTTTCTGCTGTTCTGCGCGTATATACACGAGAATTTTTTCTTTTGAGGTATCAGTATGCTCCGGCATTTTCATGCTCCCTTCGATTAATATTCATATGTATATAATCTGTCTCTTATACACATCTCCGAGCCCACGAGACGTAGAGGA
>ENA-OYAW01000280-OYAW01000280.1-human-gut-metagenome-genome-assembly--contig:-NODE-280-length-12431-cov-4.890514_pt1 | contig 12431 bp, 8 predicted proteins | sample MGYA00244521_ERZ652827 | MGnify/ENA primary metagenome ERZ652827 (study PRJEB26926, sample SAMN06164398) | human gut metagenome | biome: ENVO:00009003; feature: ENVO:2100002; material: ENVO:00002003... | reverse complement strand
GTGACCATCGGCTACCGCGCATCCGACGATGCGCAGAATTCCAGCGCTCTTGGCCAAACCGAAGCGCAAGCCATGGAAAACGGCCGCGTTTCGTCCGACATTATGGAGAACACCGGCACCGAATTCCGTGTCGGAGGCATCGTCGATACGGGCGGCAGCGAAGACGAAATCGTCTACGCAGTCAATGCTGACGTGGCCAAACTGGCCGGTTCCAAACGCGGTGCGGACGTGATCGAATATTCCGTCAATGCGGTAGGTAGCGAACTCAACGATGTCGTCAAATCAATCAATGCGAATCCGTCAACCGGCGTGAAAGCGCAGACCGTCACCAAAATCACCTCATCCGACACCCGCATCATCGCCATGCTGCAAACCCTGTTCTGGATCGTGTCGCTGGTCGTGCTCGTGCTGACGCTGGTCGGCGTGGGCACCACCATCAGTTCCATCGTGTCTCAGCGACGCAACGAAATCGGCTTGCGCAAAGCGTTGGGCGCATCGTCGCAGGCCATCGGCATCGAATTCTATGTGGAATCCGCCATCTACGGACTGATTGGCGGCCTGATCGGCACTGTCATCGGCTACCTGCTGGCCCGCGTGCTGTGCGTGTCCGTATTCGAGCGTGCCATTGGCTTCAACTGGCTGTTGGGCGTCGCTTCGCTGCTGTTGAGCGTGCTCATCGCCGTCATCGCATCCATTCCGCCGGTTCGCCGCGCAACCCGTATCGACCCCGCCATCGTTTTGAGGGAGGAATAATCATGAGTTCCGAGAATACGTTGAATATGTTGCTTGAATTGGATCATATTTCCAAGATTTACGGCGATTTGCGTGCCGTCGACGATTTGACTTTGACCGTTCCGCAAGGTGAATGGCTTGCGATTGTCGGTTCATCGGGTTCCGGCAAAACCACGCTGATGAACATGATTGGCTGCATGGACACACCTTCAAAGGGTTCCGTCATGCTGGAAGGCCGCAAGTTGGAGGATTTGAACGCCAAGCAGCTTGCCGACGTGCGTAAGAACATGATCGGATTGGTGTTCCAGAAGTTCTATCTGGTACCGCATCTGACGGCTGTGGAAAACGTGATGGTGGCACAGTACTACCATTCCGTAGTCAACGAGCAGCAGGCGTTGGAAGCATTGGAGCGCGTCGGTCTGAAGGAGCGTGCCCACCATCTGCCCGGACAGCTTTCCGGCGGCGAACAGCAGCGTGTGTGCATCGCACGTGCGCTCATCAACTGTCCGAAACTGATTCTTGCGGACGAACCGACCGGCAATTTGGATGAGAAGAACGAGAAAATCGTGCTTGACCTGTTCCGTCAGCTGCACGAGCAGGGCACTACCATCATCGTTGTGACCCATGATGCGCTCGTCGCATCCTGCGCCCAGCGCGAGATCATGCTCAACCATGGCGTGCTCGTCGGCGAGAAGTGGAATGATGAGGCCGCACGGAAGGTCTATGAGCAGGCGGGCGGCAAGCCGGCATACACCGGTTCCACTACGGAAGGCGCACAGAACGGCGAGACGGCCATCAGCTTCGCCGATCCGACCAAAGCCGCGAAAACCGGCGGTGAGGAATAAGCTGAAATCAGCCGAATAATCCAAGCCATAGCACTGACGAATCGTACGGAGCGAACATGAGCAACGAATCATCGAATGCGATCAAAGTGATCGCACTGTCTGCGGCAAGCCTTGCGCTGCTGTCGGCATGCGGCGAACCCACGGCGACACCGATGGACGATGAATATGCCGGAAATTCCGGCGAAAGCGTGCAATCGCAGGAAGAAAATTCGAAGAACAGCGGTAGCGCCACCGACTCCGGCGATTCTGCGGATACGGACGTCAAAAACCATGCCGACGATCCGAACAGCACTACATCCGACAAGCAAGACACCGGCAACTACGCCGACGGTACCTACTCGATCAACGGCCAGTACGGGCCGGTGGGCGAAGACACCATCGACGTGCATGTGACGGTCAAAGATCAGACCGTCACCAATGTGGAGGTTATCGGGCATCCGTTCACGTCCATCTCCAAAAAGCACCAGAATGCGTTCGCCGAAGCCATCAACGGCGTGGTGGACGGCAAGCCGCTCAAAGATCTCAAGGTAGACAAGGTGGCCGGTGCCAGCTGGACGTCGGAAGCGTTCAACAAGGCGTTGGACGTGGCCCGTCAGGAAGCGTCGATCCAGTAGGCCCAGTAGCGGCGAAAAGTCTGCAAACGTACAATGAGCGCCTCAGCTACAGCCTCACTCAAAGAGTGATTAAAGGCCGTAGCGGGGACGCTCATGAGTTTCAGATACTACTACGTGCAACTCTGCTCTGCAATGCCTTTCAGGCGGCCATAACGGGCCACAGAACAGCCGTCATGTTCTCAGGCCAAGGAATACTCGCGTCGCCATGCAACGCCTTACAGGCGAGCATGGAGCCGAGTATCGTGCTGAACAGGAATTGCGGATCCAATCCATTACGGAACACTCCGGCCTTCATGCCGCGCTCAACAAACTCAGAAAAACGCTTTTCCGCGGGAACGAGCACTTGATCGGCAATCGCATTCAACGAAGGATTATCGGAAGAAAGCACCACACCGACGGCTTTCAAACCAAGCTCACTGTCGAAAAAACAGCCCTGAATGCGTTGCAGTATCGTCAGCAGACCGTTTTTCGACAACTCGACATCGCTGAAATCCGGCAATCCCGCAACTTCCAACTGAACGCGGCGCAACAGATCGTCCGCATTCTTATAGCGACGGTAAATCGTGGTTTTCGCAACACCGGAACGACGGGCGACCTCTTCAATGGTCACCGCACCGACACCATCGGAAATCACAATCGCAAGCGTGGCCTTCATAATCTTATGATCGGTCTGCTCGCGAAGCTGCTCGCGGCGGCTCTGCGCCTTGCGAACGGCCTCATGCACGTCACTGACCGCGTCGGAAACCACATCGGAAACCGCCTCATGCACTCCGGTAATCATGCGACCACCTTGGTGCTTTCCACCTTCGCCACATACCACTTATTGAATTTGACCAGCGGAATACGCAGCAGCAAGCCAATCAGCAGCAGCGGAATCAGGAACAGCAACAGCGAACCGATCGCATGCCAATAATCATTGTTGTAAATACCGGCAATGGCCGCACGCAATGCCGTAATCGCATGCGTGGCCGGCAGGAACGGACTGATATCGCCGATGATCTTCGGCAGCACGGCAAGCGGATACGCGCCGTTCGCGCCGGAAATCTGCAACACCAGCGTCAGCACGCCAATGGCCTTGCCCACGTTGCCGAAGCTCGCCACCATCGTGTAGGTGAAGAACGAGAACACGAGGGAGGCCACCCAGCCGGTCAACATGAACAGCCACGGGTGCACCGCCTGAATGTGCAGGAACAGCAGGCCGCCGCCCAGCGAGAACGTGCTCTGCAACAGTGCGATCACGGCGAACACGCCATAATGGCCGAGGAACAGCTGATGCGGCTTCGGATTGTCGAGCTCCTCACGATTCTTGCGCGACACCGTGGTCTTGAGTGTTACGGCCATAAGCAGCGATCCCACGAACAACGGCAGAATCGTGTAGAACGGAGCCAATTGCGAGCCGAAATTCTCCACAGGGAACACAGCCGTGCGCTTCACCTGGACGGGAGCTGCAAGAGCCGCCGCCAGCGAATCGGTGTTGTTGCCGAGCACGTCCTTGACGGTGTCCATATTGCCGCTGTTCAGCGCGTCGGAAAGCGTGCCATTGAACGAAGACAGCGCGGTGCTCGCCTTAGTGAGGCTTTCGGCGGTGGAATCCAACACCGTGCGAATATTGGTCAGCTGCTTGCCTGCCGACTTCGTGGTGCTGTTGAGATCTCCCAACGCGCCCTTCAGATCGGTGGCCGTGCTGCTCAGTGCGGTGGCCGTGCTGCTGATCGAATCGGAAATGTCGTTGAGCTGCGGCTTGAGCTGGCTGTCGAAATCGGTTTTGATGCCGTCGATGGAGGCCTTCGCCTGCTGGGCAAGCTGGCTCACGCGCTCGCGGTCGGCTGTGGTGTCGCTCACTTTCGCGTCGATATTGTCGGCGCTGGTGTTGAGTGAGTTCGCTAGATCGTTGAGTTGCGTAATGGTCGCGCCCACGTTGGTTTTGAGATGATTGATGGCGATTTTCGCGACTTCCGGCACCAGATTGTTGTTGCTGAGCTCGTCGAGGGCATCGTAGATGTTCTGATAGCCTTGCGCCTGCTTGGATACGTTCGCAGCCTGATTGCGCAGGGCGGTGGCCGTATTGCCGGCTTGGGTGCCCGCATTGTTGAATACGCTGTCAATATCGGTGGAGACAGCGCCGAAGCTGTTCGACGAGCTGCTCAACGCGGTGCTGAGCGCATTCGTGCTGGTTTTGACGGCTCCGGTCAGATCGTTGATGCCGTTCTTCGACTGTTTGAGCTCGTTGACGGCGTTCTTCGCGCTGCCGCTCACGTTGGAAAGCAGGCTGTTGGAGCTGTCGAGCAGGTTCTGCGCGCTCAACGTCAGCGAGCTGAACGTGGTCAACGCGGATGACGTGTCGTTCAGCGTGTTCGCGAAGTTGTTCATATTGTTGCTGAAGTTGGTGAGCGTGGCCTGCGATTTCGGTTTGTCAAGCTCATCGGCCAGCTGCGAGGCGATGTTGAGCGCGGTGCTCGTCAACGTTGCGGAGAACATTTCGTTGATCTGTGCTGCCACGGTGTCGGCTCCCTGGCCGGTGATCTTCGGAGCGAGTGCGTTCTTCTTCTCGTTGTTGTAGTAGGTGAGTGTGGCATGGTCGCCGTCCGCGGTGAAGAATGTCATCATGCGGGTGCTGAAATCCTTCGGAATCACCACTGCTGCATAGTATTTGCCGGATTTGGTGCCGTCGATGGCCTCTTTTTTGGTGGTGAAGGTCCAGTCCATCTGGTCGTTGGCGCGCAAGGTGTTGACCACCTGATCGCCGATACTGATCTTCACGGGAATGAGATCGGACTTGTAGCCTTCATCGTCGTTGGCGACGGCGAATTTCAGATTGCCGGTGTTGGCGAATGGATCCCAGCTTGCGCTCACGTTGAACCAGGAGAACAGGCCAGGAATTACCACCAGTCCGATGACGATGATGATGGAGACGATGTTGCTGGTCAGGCGTCGAACGTCGCCGACGAACAGTTTCCAGATGTTTTTCATGCGTTGCTCCTTTCGCTGTTACCGTTGGGATTGGTGTTGCTCGCTGTGCCGGTGTTGCCGGTCGCGTTCATGGCCTGTACCAGTGTTGCGATGCCGTCGGCATCGGCTTGGCTGGTGTCTGCGACGTTGGCGATCGCCTGTTTGGTTTCGTGTTTTCTTCGTTGTGCCTTGCGCATCAGCTTGTCTCGCCTGATTTGTTGCGCACGCTTCTTGCGGCGCAGCCTTGCAGCTTGGCGTTCCACCAGTTGTTCGCGAATCGCTTCGTCGCTGAGGCTGCCGAGTTCCACCTGGCGTTGCAGGCTGAAACGCATATATTCGATGACCATCAGGAATCCGATGATGAGCAGCACCCAGATGATCCAGGTGGCAAGCACCACGATCTTCTCGCCGTTGGTGAAGGAGAAGATCAGCACCAGAATCACCGGCACAATGAAACCGGCAACCAGCGCGCCACGCTTGAGCTTCGGATACAGTTCGGCGAAGCGGCTCGCACGTTCCTCGATCGCCTCACGGTAGCCGCCCTTATCGGCGAGCACTTGAATGGCCTGGGACACGTTGTAGCCGCGTTCCGGAAGCTGTACCTCCTCGCCGATGATCATGTCGCTTTCCTTGATCTGACGGGCGAACAGGCGGTTGAGATTGACCAGCAGCGGGCGAATCGCAAGTCCGATGAAGAACGCGACCACGGCGAACATCAGCAGCGCGCCAATCGACTTGAGCCAATGCCCGTCGTAGAAGCCGGCAATCGTCTCACGGAACGCGTCAATCGAATAACTGAATGGTACGAACGGGTAGACCATGCGGAAGAATTTCGGCATCATCTCAATCGGATACAGGCCGGAAGCGCCCGGAATCTGCACGATGATCAGCGCGACGCACAGTCCCTTGCCAATATGCATGAACGAGGTCGACAGCGCGAAGGTGATGCTCAGATATACCAGTGACGTGATGACGCCGGTAAGTATGTACAGCGGCGCGTTCACCGTCTGCACGCCGATGATGAGGTTGCCGATGGTGGTGATCGCGCCTTGGATGGCGCCCATGATGCCGAGCAGCATGTAGCGGGCGAAATATTTTTCGGAAGTGGTCAAGTCGAGGTCTTCGAGGCCTTCATCGTCGACCTCCACCTTGAAGATCACCACGAAGGCGAACGCGCCCACCCACAGGGCCAGGTTGGTCATGAGCGGAGCCATGCCGGAACCGTAGGAGTTCATCGGATACACGTTTTTCGTGTCGATCACCGTGGGGGACTGCATGAACGAGGCGATTTTCTCCGTGTTGAGGGAGCTGTCGCCGGTCAGGCTTTTCAGCATGTCAACGCTGCCGAGCGCTTTCAGGTCGGTGCTGACGGTGATGAGCTTGTTCTCCACCTGCTCGAGCTGCTTGTCGGTGTTCTGCAGCGTGGTGCGGGTGTCGTTCGCCACCTGGCCGAGTTGGTCGAGCACGGCGGAGGTCTGGTTGACCACGGTGGTCTGGCTGGTTACGGTGCCGGACAGTGTGCCGGCGGTCATGGCGAGCGAGCTCAGACCGGAGTTGAGCTGGGGGAGCGCACCGGAATTCAACGTGTTGCGGGCATCTCCCATGCTTTTCAGCGAATTTTGCGTGCTGGTGTTGAAGTCGGTGGCGAGTTTGGACACGCTGTCGGACGTGGATTGTGTGTTCTCGCTCAACGTTTTGAGGTCGTTGAGCGTGCCAGCGGCCGTGTTGTTGGTGTCTTCGAGCTTCTTGATGATGTCTTGGTACTGTGCGTTGTCGCTGACGTTCTTGAGCTTCTCGATGAGCCGGGCGTTGCCGTCGGTCACGCTTTGCATGTTGCTAACGGCCTGCTGTGCGGTGCCGCTTGCGGACGAGACGGCCGTGGTCACCTTGTTGATGCTGGTGGTGGTGTCGCTGGCGGCCTGCGAAATCAGGCCGGAACCGTTCTCCAAAGCGGTGTTGGCGTTGGACGTGAAGGTATTGAGGCCGTTTTGTGCGGTGCCGATGGCGGTGGCGGTGTTCGCCAGGCCCTTGCCCGCGCTTGCTGCGGCCAGCTGCACGTCGTTCATTGCCTGACGGGCGGATTGCGTTTGTTGCGGCACGTTGGCGAGCTGTGCGTCAAGATCTTCGATGGTGGAGCGGATGAGGCTTACGTTCTTCTGGGTTTTGTCGAGTTCTGCTGTGGTTTCGTTGACGAAGGAGTTGGTTTTGCCGTTGATGGTGTCATTCGCGGAGTTCACGGCTTTAGTGAGTACTTCGCTGACGGTGGAGACGAAGGTGTTGTTGACGGTACGATCAACGGTGGTCGCGCCTTGATCGGTGATTTTCGGGGAGATCGGGCTCGATTTTTCGTTGACATAGTATTCCAGCGTCGGCCGGTTCTTGCTGTCGGTCACGACGTTGGCGAGATCCTCGCTGAAATCGGAGGGGATGATGATCGCCGCATAGCAGTCGCCGGACTGTACCGCTTCCATCGCTTCGGCCTTGCCCATGAATTTCCAGCCAAGCTGGTCGTTGTCTTTCAGCGTGTCTTCGATCTGGTCGCCGAGGTTCATTTTGCCGAGCAGGGCGTTGTCGGTGCCTTTGTCGACGTTGGCCACGGCAACTTTGATGCCTTGGGTATTGCCATACGGATTCCAGAATCCGTAGATGTTGAACCATGCGTACAGCGGCGGAATGATGGTTATACCGATCATGATGACCCAGGCGGCAGGTACGGTGACGAGTCGTTTGAGGTCACGACGCAGAATCTGCAGTACGTTGCGCATTGTCTCCCCAGTCCAATGGATGTTCGACCATGTTCGCGCGTAGCGATACGTTATTCGTAGCGCTACGCCTCCCGTATCGTAATACCCGCTCTCGGACAAATTTGGGCACAGGCGTAAATGCGCTCCGTCCATGACTGAAATAAACACGACAAACCGCGGCAGGACTGTGAATCTTGCTGTTGGAGACCGCGCAACTTGCCTTCTGTGTCTGCGCAAGTCGAGTCTGCTGTCTGCGCATCTTGTGATTGCGGGATGACATGTGACTTGCGCAGGCAGAAATCGCAGGTTGTGCGCGTTGCGCGCAAACAATCATCTCGTGTAGCGCACTGCGATTGGGTTTTGGTAGCGTTGTTCTGGGAAGGACGAACAAGCATGAGCAAGATTGAAGATGTGAGCGAGGCCATCGCCGACGAAACCGAAATCGCAGCAATCGAAGAGGCCGGCATCATTGCGCAATCGCAATCGGCGGAAGATGACGGCAATCCTGCTGACCGCAGGCTGCCGCTGATTGCACGTATTTACGGCATCGTCATGTTGATCGAAGGCGTGGTGACGTTGCCGATCATCGTGATTTCCTGCCTGTATGCAATCCACGCCGCGCTTTCCGGCAAACTGGCGTTTGGCGCGCTGAATCTCACCACTATTCTGTCGGTTATTCATGCTGCAGTGCTGCTGGTCTCCACCGCATGCCTTGCGATTTTCGGCATGCTGCTGATTCTCAACAAGCGTCGGCATATCGCGCAATGGACGTATCTGATGATTCCGCTCACGCTTGCGGAAGGCCTATTGTCGTTGTCGTTGCAGGGTTTGGGTGTGAATCTGATCAGTCCGACCGTGCAGCTGCTTGTATTGGCTGCGTTGCATATCACGGCTGATCCGTCGCTGCGCGAGGAGCGACGTTTGCAGTTCGCGCTTCGTCGTTTGGATGCGCGCAGCGAGTATGAGACGGCTGTTTCGAAGGGTATGGCCGGCCGTGATCTGACCGGCAAGGGCTATATTTCGCTTGATTTCTTCAACCTGTTTTGGCTGTTTGTGGTCGGATGCGTGTTCGGTCTGGTAGTGGAGACGCTATACCACTATGTGCTGTTCGGCGAATGGCAGGATCGCGCCGGATTTTTGTGGGGGCCGTTCTCGCCGATCTACGGCTTTGGCGCGGTGATCCTGACGGTATTGCTCAACCACTTGTGGCGGTCGAATTGGATGCTGATCTTCTGCGCCAGCGCGGTGATTGGCGGCGCGTTCGAATATTTCACCAGCTGGTTCATGGAGGTTGCGTTCGGTATTCGCGCGTGGGATTACACGGGTCAATGGCTGTCGATTGATGGGCGCACATCCGGCAAATACATGTTTTTCTGGGGAATACTCGGCTTGGTGTGGGTGAAGCTGATTCTGCCGCATTTGCTTGCGATGATTCAGCGTATTCCGTGGAAGATTCGCTATACGTTGACGGCGGTGTGTTTCGCGCTGATTTTCGTTGACGGCGTGATGACGTTGATGGCGCTGGATTCCTGGTATTCGCGTATGGCGGGTATTGCGCAGGATTCGCCCGTTTCGCAATTCTTCGCCACGTATTTCGACGACGACTTCATGGCCAATCGGTTCCAGACCATGACGCTCGACCCGTCCACGGCCAGCCGCATGTAGTGTCTGACTGTTTTATGGATGACTGCTTTATGGGCTAGATGGCGAAGCTTTGTGGAAGAACGTGTATGGTGCGTCCGCTATTGGTTGCGCCGTGCACGGCTGCATGTGACCTGTGCCCGCACTGCCTTTGTGGACTTGGTGCCCTGCGACTTCTACGCGCTTAGGCGGCGAAGCTTTGCGCGAGCTGGCGGATGAGATCCGGCCTATGTCCACTCCATGAGGAGTTCGGTGAGATGACGACCGGAATCTGCTTGAAGCCAGCGTTTTTGATCTGTTCGAAGGTGGACGGGTTCTTCGTCAGATCAACGGTGTCGTAACGCACGCCCAGCTTTGCGAGCTCTTGTTCGGTGGCTTCGCATTGCGGGTTGCTCGGATTGGTGAAGACGGTCACGGTCATTCGATTTCCTCCCTATGCAAAAATGGCTTCCGTCGTTTGCGAAAGCCGTGTCGGCCACGTTCTTCGGTTATGCTCGCTTACGCAAGCCACTATCTAGCATACACACTACAGGTAGTGGTGTGTCGTGAGTTTCCTCACTGTATATAGTGGGGAATTCCCCAGAATTCCCCAAAATACGAACGTTTGTTCGAATATGTCTAGTGTACCCCAAACCACGGAATTCACGTCCGCGCGCATGTCGTGCGTGTTTTATGGAGAGGGTTGTATATAGGGGGGGTGGCTTGGTGACGTCAATGCCTGCCTGATGGCACGGCGAAAACTGTTTATTCATATGTAAAACACCGGTAATATACCGCAAATGACCTCAGTTGTCACCCCCCCTAAAATGATGAGTATGCGTAGCGCGAATTTGCGTGGGCGTGTTGAACAACCTTGATGATTCCGATTTGCCTACTGTCTTAAGGACTGTTGGGCTGACAGGAAATTCTGAGGGGGCTGTGAGCATATTCGCGGGAATTGGCTCTACGGTATGCTGAGGTTCGGCGGTTTTCCGCTGAATACAGGAAACCCCTGGAAATCGTACGATTCCCAGGGGTGGATGGTTGGTCGCTGGCTAGGGCAGCGCATCAGGGTGAAGAAGTGTTTTCGAAGGCTCTTCCTCACCTATCAACTGCGTTTGAGGTATAGCCCTCGCCGGCAGCCAGCCAAGTCTTATCTTATACACCCTTAGCTATGTCGGCGACCTTATTGCAGGGTGTGTTCAATGAAGCCATAACGTGCCATTAAATACGGCAATTTGGCTCCGCGCAAGTACTCCAGGGGAAGTCGTTGCACGGAGCCAAATTAATCGCTTTCAGGCGAATGCCACCTTGACTGAGTTAGACTCAGGCGCGCTTGCGGAGCACGGTGATGCCGGCGAAGCCGAGCAGGGCGATCACGGCGAACACCGCAACGCCACCAACGGTAGCGCCGGTGTTGCCGAGAACGGCCTTCTTGATCTTCTGGGCAACGGTCTTCTTGGTGTTGCCCTTGGTGTCATTCTTCTTGGTGGTGTCGGCCGGCTTGCTGTCATCCTTCTTGGAGTCGTCGGTCGGAGCGTCCTTGTACATGGCGTACACGGCCCAGTTGCCGGTCACGACCATGTCTGGATCGACCGGAACGTCGCCGTCGTTGGAGGCGAAGCCCCAGCCGGTGAAGATCTTGCCTTCGACGGCCGGTGCCTGGATGCCCAGCGCGTACTGGGAGAACTTGACGTGGTCCTTGGCGTAGTAGCCGACGGTCTGGATGAGCTGGTCGGTGCCTGCGTAGAAGGAGACCACGTTCTGGGTGGTGTCATCCTTCTTTTCAGCGTTCTTGTACATCGGGTAGACGGCCCAGTTGCCGGTCACGACCGTGTTCGGGTCGACTGCGACGTCGCCGTCGTTGGAGGCGAAGCCCCAGCCGGTGAAGGTCTTGCCCTCGACGGCCGGTGCCTGGATGCCTGCGGCGTAGGTGGAGAACTTGACCTTGTCCTTGGCGTAGTAGCTGACGGTCTGGATCAGCTCGTTCTTGGTGTTGTAGAAGGAGACCGTGTTCAGAGTCTTATCTTCCGAAGTCGGAGTGTCCTTGTACATCGGGTAGACGGCCCAGTTGCCGGTCACTTCTGCGTCCGGGTTGACTGCGACGTTGCCGTCGTTGGAGGCGAAGCCCCAGCCGGTGAAGGTCTTGCCTTCGACGGCCGGTGCCTGGATGCCGAGTGCGTACTGGGAGAACTTTGCCTTGTCCTTGGCGTAGTAGCTGACGGTCTGGATGAGCTGGTCGGCGCCTGCGTAGAAGGAGACGGTGTACTGGGTGTTGTCATCCTGTGTCGGGGTATCCGCGTACGTCGCGTATACGGCGATGTCCGCGAACACCTGATCGGTGTCCTTGAGCATGGTGCCCTCGGAGTAAGCCCAGCCGGTGAAGGTCTTGCCCTCGATGGTCGGTGCCTGGATGCCGAGTGCGTACTGGGAGAAGGCGGTGCCTTTCTGCCAGGTGACTCCCTGGATGCTGTGTCCGTCAGCGGCGTAGAACGTCACCGTGGCGAATTCTTCTTCAGCTTGAGTGGAAGTTGCAGAATTCTGATTCTGGGCAGTATTAGCCATTGCGACTGCCGGTGCCAAGGCAGCCAGAGTCGCTACAGCTGCAACGCCCGCAATGATCTTTTTGCTAAAAGACATTTGGGGAAACCCTTTCTTAGTTACGTAACTAATTGCCCCAAAGCGATGCCTTCGAAATACCGCCCTGAATGCGTGGAGTTCCCCCTCATAAGAATTCCGAAGGACTATGATAGCTGCCCCCTAGCGACTTTTTCAAGAGGCTAGGGCGTGTTCGTTGGAATTGCAATCTTTTCTCGATTTCCCACTTTCCTATTGCCGCTGTATTGGCGGAAGCCTTGTGGAATCGGCAAGGCGCCATCCCGGCAAGGCGTCTTGCCTGTAAGGGTGAGGAATCCGATGATGGCGAC
>ENA-OYAW01000272-OYAW01000272.1-human-gut-metagenome-genome-assembly--contig:-NODE-272-length-12540-cov-7.649499_pt1 | contig 12540 bp, 10 predicted proteins | sample MGYA00244521_ERZ652827 | MGnify/ENA primary metagenome ERZ652827 (study PRJEB26926, sample SAMN06164398) | human gut metagenome | biome: ENVO:00009003; feature: ENVO:2100002; material: ENVO:00002003... | reverse complement strand
TGCTCAGGTCAGCGGTGGCCGGCAGCAGGTTAATGCCGGTGGAACGGTGCAGGATACAACGGTTTTCGGCCGGGGAACACTGGAAGTTGCCGGCAAAGCCGTGGCGACAACCGTACAAAACGGCGGTGAAATGACGGTTAAAGACGGCGGAGCCGCAGAGAAGACGACGGTTTCGGGAGGAACAATGACTGTTGATGAAGAAGGCATTGCTCAAAACACGACCGTTTTATCCGGCACTCAGTATGTTTACGGGAGGGACGTCAACGGCAGGGTCAGCGGCGGGGAGCAGATTATAGAAGGCGGCGGCAGTGCCGAAAATGCCGTCGTGTCGGAAAACGGCATTCAGCAGGTCGGATTTTACGGAACGTCGGAGAATACCAGGGTAGATGCCGGCGGTGTGCAGACTGTCGGTTGGGAAGGAACTGCTGCCAATACGACGCTAAACGGCGGGACAATGAATGTTGAATCCGGAGGAACATCTCTGCAGGCCAAAATAGTTTCCGGCACTCAGAATGTTTTTGGTACAGACCGCGAAAGCACTGTTTCCGGCGGCATCCAAATTGTAAAAGAGCAGGGATATGTACATAATGCAGTTATATCAGGTACCGGGATACAACAAGTTGACGCCGGCGGAACTGCAGAAAACTCCGTAATCGAAAATGGCGGCCGCCTTACTGTCGCCGGAGATATTAAGGGTGCTGTTATCAAAAAAGGAGGTCAGGCAGAAATACAAAACGGCGGCAAAACGTCAGGAATGTCCATAAACGGTGGAAACTCTTATATCAAATCAGGAGGAGAAGCCGTTTCAAGCGTCATCAGCCTGGGCACAGAGTATGTGGAAGGGAAAAGCGAAAATGCCCGGATTTATATCGGAGGCAGCCAGATTGTCGAAAACGGGGGGATTGCCTCGGGAAGTACCGTAAACCTTTTCGGCGTACAACAGGTTGCCGACGGCGGGCAGGCGGCGGAAAGCAGAATTATCGGCGGGACTCAGATTGTCCGCGGCACTGCCGATGGAACGGAATTGTTTGCCGGGCTGCAGAATATTGAAACCGGCGGACTTGCTTCGGATACTAAAATCCATGGCGGCATACAGACTGTATTCTCAGGCGGAATTTCGCGGAATACGGAGGCCGACGGCGGATTAATCGTATTGCATTCGGGCGGAATTATGTCCGGAATTACAAAAATAACCGATGGCATTCTAAATGTCGCCGGAACAAACAATATTTCAGATTTAGAGTTGAAAAATGCCTTGGTAACCATAATAAAGGAACCGGGCTTTTCGCAGCTGCAGATAGATAAGCTCGACGGCAGCGGCATTTTCAGTATCAGCAGCAATTTGGCGCAAAATGAAGCCGATCACTTGGATATCGGGGGCGGTAACGGAAATTTCGGGCTGATTGTGCACGATTACAGTGCTGACGGAAATCTGCCTGCAGAATTTAAGCTCATAGACGAAACGTCGTCGGCAGCGGATAACTTTTACTTGGTTGGCAACGCCGTTGATGTTGGTGCTTTCAGATATAATCTGCAGCATGACGGCGATGACTGGGTACTGCATCGGACGCAGGAACATACAGACAGTTCGCTGATTGCCAAAAATACGTACAGTTCGCTGGCCTCGTTATTTTATACGCACCTTAATCCGTTGTACAACCGTTTTCGCATGAAACATAAACGAACCGGAAAAGATGATGGACTATGGATTAAGGGGATTGGCCGCGAAATTAAATTCCGCTACAAAGACCAGACGAAAAGCAATATGAAAATTTATGGAGCGGAAATCGGTTATGACCGTGAAATCTGGCATAATGGCGGAAAGGGCCTGCAGTTGGGGCTGTATGGCGGAACAAGCGATTCAAGACAGAAATACGACCGCGGCGGGCATGGCGACGGCGAAACGCAGAGCCTCGGAGTATATTCAACCCTGAGTACGGCAGATAACTGGTTTGTAGATGTTGTCGGAACGTATTTCTGGCACACGCAGAAGATAAAAAGCTATACGCCTTCGGGTTCCGATGTCAACGGCAAGTATGATGCAAACGCATGGCAGGTTTCGGCTTTTGTCGGAAAGAGATGGGATATTGCCGAAAGCTGGTTTGTCGAACCATATATGGGACTGAACTATATGCGCGTAGACGGAATAGATTACCGGACAAATTTTAATACGCGGGTCAGTGCGTCGGCTGCGGATTATTTGGGAGGCAGTATCGGGGTATCGGGAGGAAAAGAGTTTGTTTTGGCTGATGGAACCGTTTTTGATGCTTACGGACGCTTTAGCCTGATGCACGATTGGGACGGCAAAAGTCCGGTTACCGTGGCAGACGAAATCTTTGCCGAAGATACGTCCTCGCTGCGTTATGAATTGGGGGCGGGAATAGCCGCCGCGTGGAACGAGACAAATTCCGCCTATTTTGAAGCGTCAACCCAGCTTGGCAGCAGCGTCCGTTTTCCGTGGGAAATCAATATCGGCATTCAGTTTAATTTCTGAAAAGCAACAGGCTCGGTATAAGCAGTTCTCCCTAAATGAGAAGTATAGTCCGCAAAGTCATAAAATCATAAAGATTAAAATCCTTCCTCTTTGTAAGGACGGGACATCAGCTCGTCCATAGCCTCATTTATAGATAAACCGCTGAACAGAACTTTGTTGACCGTTTCGCATATCGGCATTTCTATGCCCAGCTCATGTGCACGTTTGACAACGGCTTTGGCCGTATAAATTCCTTCTACCGTACGCGTATTTTCCTCCAGCAGTTTCTCTGCGTGGCCGCAGGCGCCGACCTCATATCCGAAACTGAAATTGCGGGAGGTTGCACAGTTTGCCGTCAGAACGAGGTCACCCATACCGCTCATCCCCATCATCGTGCGCAAGGTTCCGCCCAAAGCCTTGGACAGCCGTACCATTTCGTTAAAGCCGCGTGTAATCAGCGCCGCTCGCGCCCCGTCGCCGAGTTTAGCCCCTTCAACAACGCCCGAAGCGATGGCAATGACGTTTTTGACGCTCCCGCCGATTTGCGGCGAAATCATGTCAGCGGTCAGATATGGGCGGAAATAAGGCGTTCCGAGCATGTTGGCAAGTTCGGAGGCAATTCCCTCTTTGGCACAGGCAATCGTAACGGAGGCAAGCTTCTGTTTGGCGACATCGATTGCAAAACCCGGACCGGACAAAATGGCAACCGTAGCATAAGGAATTTCTTCCTGCAATACTTCCGAGAGCATCTTTCCCGTTTCCACTTCAATTCCTTTGGCGCATAAAACGATAACCGTGTCTTCTTTGACATAGGATTTCATCTGTTTCAGCATCAAACGTGTCCATTGTGCCGAAGTTGTCAGCAGAATAACCTTGGCAAATGCGAAAACATCGGCGATATCGGTAGAGGCTCTGATGGCATCGGGCAGGGGAATATCCGGCAGGAACATTTTATTGACGTGCTTCTGGTTGACGGAGTCGACAACTTCCTGTTCGCGTGCCCAGCACAAAACGTCGTTTCCGGCGCGTGCAGCAGTTAAAGCCAGCGCCGTTCCCCAAATTCCCGTTCCTATAATGCCGATTCTTTTCATAAATTTCTCCTTAAACAATATTCAAAAACTGCCGCAACGCATAGCATCAGGCTGTTCTCCGCTTATAAGCGGAATTTACAGAATTATAGTTAATAAAATATAAATATTGCCCGGGTACGCTATTTCATCATTACGCGGTTGTTTAAGGAATTTTCGATTGGCACCTATAATCTTGAGCAGATAACGCGGAAAGCCGCTGATTTGGGGCTTAAGATGAAGACCAGTAAGAAGCTTCATAAACAGACTATCCGCGGAATATTAAGCAACCGTTTTTATGTCGGGGAAATGTACAGCGGCGGACATTATTATTCGCAATGCGGCGGCTATCAGACGAGAGAGGAAAATGGGGTTGAAAAAGTGAAAGAGGCATTAAAAACGCTTAAAAATATGCCTAAAAGCGTTGTCGAGAAATTGGTTGCCTGTTTGGATGAAGAAATTTACAAAGACCATAAAATGAAATAGAAGCCAAGAAGGCATTGGACAGGCAGATTGCCGGTTTTGCCGAAAAGGAAAGCCGGTTGATAGTCTTGTTTACAGAAGGCAGTATTACACAGGATTTATATACCAAAAAACTAACCGAGTACAGACAGGATAAGAAAAAACTGGAAGAGCGGTTAACCGACTATAGTCATCTGACTAAGCAAGGTCTAATAACGCTCAAATACTTGGCTGGCTTGCTTTTGATGTCAGGCCGGATATGGAATTTTCTGAACAACGACAAAAAACAGCAGATTTTAAAATTACTTTGTTCGGAAATTTTATTAGACGGTAAAAATGTAGATATTTCAATAAGAAAGCCTATTTTAGCGTTGGCTAAAATAGGCTCTTGTCAAGTTTGGCTGGAAGAAAGGGCAATTTACATGGCAAAATTTAATTATAAACTATGAGCTGTTTCTTGAGTATCGTGAAGAAATTCTCATTATGGGAGAATGTCTTGTGCTAATTAAGAACTTGACGGAAAATGAAATGACAATTTAGTTACTTCACCACACTGCATTCATCTATTAAAATGAGTTTTTTATTTTTTTTCGCGATGTCTCTCAAATGCTTTGTAAAGCCGCTTTTTGAAAATATGCCGTAGGTTAAATCATATCCTTTGAAATCGTCAACTTGGCATTTTTCCACCAGTTTTGCGTAAACATTAACGTCAACAGACTTGTCGTCTTTGTAATATTTACATTCAGCTGCAAAAATACGCTTGTAGCTTTCATCAATGGCAACCAAGTCTATCTCTTCATTTTTGTTCCAGTATGCGCCGATACGTGAAGGAACAAAGTCAATTTGTTTCTGTTTGCAAAGTTTGGCAAAAATATTTCGGCAGATTTCTTCATAAACAAATGCTACATGATTATCAATAAAATTGGATTTCAGCTTATCTTGTACAAAATTCAGATTATCCAGCTCAAGCTCTCCTTTATAAGGAAAGACAAACATAAACCAAAAACGGATAAATATATCTCGGATAAAATATAATCCTTTCCGACTTTTTTCCGGATTTTTTTCGGTTACCGGAACACGCTTTTCCAATAAGTATAACCCCTGCAAAGTTTCCAGATAGGGACTTAATTTGTTGCCCTCCGTGGACATTGCCGAAGCTATCTCCGATAGTTTGTGATTATTTTGAGCTATTGCTTTCATAACCGAATAATAATTTACCGGTTCTTTAACTTCCTTATTAAGTAAAAATGCCGGTTCTTCGTATAAAAAGCCGTTTTTATTAAGAATAACACGTGATATATTATCCATTAAAGAATTTTTGTTATCAAAAAATTCCAAATATTTCGGAACGCCACCGGTTACGGAATAAAGCTCAACCACATCGGAAAAAGGCTTATTTTGATAATGTTGTCTGATATCGAAAAAAGGAAGCGGCGCCAATCGGATTTGAGATGTACGGCGACCATACAAGGGGCTGTTTTCGGCTAAAACCTGTTTTGTCATCATATTAATGTACGAACCGCAGATAATGACCATAATGTCTTGCTTTGATAAAACTTCATCCCATGCTTTTTGAAAGATTGAAGTAAAGGCGGGATTTGTGTTGACCATGTACTGAAATTCATCAAGAATGAGCACCTTTGTATTTTGGCTTGGAACGGCGGCAAACAGTTTGAAAAGCTCAATCCAATCATCAAAATTAGCTTTGGCGATAAATTCCTGGTTAGCAAATTGCGATAAACTTAAAGCAAACCGCTTCATGCTCTGTGGCTCGGATTCTTCTGTCGCCAAGAAGTATAGGGCAGGCTTGCCTTTAATGAATTCTTGAATTAAAGCAGTTTTTCCGATACGTCTGCGACCATATATAACAACAAAGGAATGGGAGTTGTTATATTCTTGCTCTAAATCACTAAGTTCTTTTGTTCTACCGATAAATTCCATACCACCACCTATGTAATCATCTCGTTTAATATAATATAGATTAGACTAATTTAAATTATATTGCAAGAGAAATTTTTCAAATATAAAAATATCAAACAATGCACATTCTTTAACATTTTCTTTGAAATCGGCAGAAAATATAGCGGTCTGAAAATGCTCTCCAAAGCTCGTGTGGCAAAATGTTAAATTTTGTCAGAAAGTACTACTTTGTTTAACATTTACAACGTTTTTCTACTTCACCCCAAGTTCCTTCATATATTTGCCATAATTTGCCAGAGCGTCATTCGTTTGTTCGATTATTGTGGCAATTTTTTTCTCTGCAAATCCGAAAGGCACGGCGGTTTTAATCAAATCGCTGTCGGTAATATCCGTCCCTTTACCGTTTACCATAGATGTCTGTTCACCGTTAATCCCCTGCGAAGGGGTTAAATCGTATGCCGGCGTCATTTTCCAGTTGTTGTTTTGATCCAGCATAAAAGAGAAGTTTTTACTATGGTCATCTTTGTTGCCTGCTTTGACGTTAAAAATCATCAGGCGCACCATCTTCTCAACTTCCCGAATATCTTTGGTAAGTATTGAGGTTAGTTTTAATAAACCATCATAGTTAATGCTGGATGTCCGGTGGTTGGCATGCAATAACCCGCAGGCAGTATGAATATGCACCTTTTGGTCACCAATGCGGTCAAAACGTTTGACGCCGAAATGGCCGACACAGTTTTTTGAGGGAAACAAATGCGTTTCCGGCATTTCAATACCGGCGTCTTTGGCCATCTTTGAGTAAACATATTCCTCAGCGCCGATGTTTTTATTATCAAGAGACGACGCAAACTTAATCAACCACGGACTATAACCGGGTTTAGCCAAGTTTCCGTGAATGAGTGTTTGCTTATCATCTGAAACTAACGCCACAATCTTCGGCCGCGCTCCTCCGGATGAGCCGTTAAGCGTTAAAAGCTTATCAAGCACTTCCGAACTCTTGCCAGCCAGAATATGATTGACTTCCAAACAAAGTGAATCTAGTTCTATATCGCCGACAAATTCGCTGTCATTTTCGGTGATGGGTTCATATTCCAATGCCCCCATAGCATTAAGTCCAATCATGGATAAACGTTGTAAAGGTGTGATTTGTTGCAAACTCAAGCCTTTCTTTTGTAATTGTCGGTCTAAAAGCAGACAGCCCCAACCGTCGGGCAAACTATCATTAAACACGCCGAAAAGACCGTCAAAGGTTTGTTTGGTGTCTTTAAATATTTGTGATTTGAGCGGCAGCATAAAAGGGGACAAGTTTATTCCGGTTGCAATAAACTCCGGTGAATATTCAAAAAAGATACGTAGCGCCTGTTCCTCTAAAATCCCAACGAAGTGCCGCTTGCCGTAAGCATTCAAAAAAACATTCAATCTCATTTGATGCTCCCCCGCTTACGTTTTTTCTCTTCTTTACTTTCAAACAAACTGCCGCGCGGCGCATTGTCTGCAAACAAGGCGGAAAAGTCTTCCAAACATCCCAACGCCAAAGCAATATCAATCAGCGATTTCAACGAAATCTCGCCACTTCGTTCAAAACGCTTGATACTTCCCAAACTCACACCGGAACGCAACGCCAAACCTTCCTGTGTCAGATTTTGCTCCAAGCGCTTAAACTTGGCTCTCTCAGCAATCTCTTGCATAACCTCTTGCTGTGATTTCAATATAAAAGACAATATATTATCTCCAAATGTAATTATATATCATTTATGGATATTATATTGTCTGTTAAAATAAAAGTCAAGAACGCAATTCCCCGCCGAAATCACATTTTTCAAATGATAGGAGGCTTGATTAAATAAGTTAAGTTTCGATATCGGGAAAATTGTAGTCGGGTATAAATTTTTATTTTTGCTTGAAATTTGTATTAACAATCTTTAGCCTTTAGAGGTATAAGGAGATTTTTAGTATGACTATACCTAATTACCAACATTTTATGTTACCTGTATTGAAAGCCGCAGCAAAAGGAAATGTATATATTTCCGATGTAGTAAAAGAAATTGCTGATGAAATGCATATTTCTGAAGAGGATAGGAAGTTAAGCATGTCTAATGGTAGTTCTTTGCTTTATGGAAGAATATCTTGGGCTAAGTCATATTTAATACAGGCAGGTTTACTTGAAAGTACGGGACGCGGACAGTTTACTATTTCTTCTGAAGGTGTGGCACTTCTTGCTAAAAACCCGAATAAAATTGATAATAAAATACTTGAGCAATATCCTAGTTTCAATGCTTTTAAGAAGAGAAGCAAAAAATCTTCTAATAAGGTTGAAAAAACAAATGCTAATGAGGATTTAGATGAACTTTCTCCTGAAGAAGCTATCCATGAATCTTTGGAAAATCTGAACTCTTCTTTATCGGGAGAGCTGATTGGGCGAATATTAAAAGCAAATCCAACATTTTTTGAAAATCTGATTATTAAGCTACTTGTGGCAATGGGATACAGCAACAATACTGATGAAGCTTGGGAACATACAGGAAAATCAGGCGATGATGGCATTGATGGCGTAATCAATCAGGATGTCTTAGGTGTTGATAAAATTTATATTCAAGCTAAACGTTACTCTGATAACCATTCTGTTACCGCTGGTGATTTAAGAAACTTTATCGGAGCCTTAGATATGTGTCGAGCTGTTAAAGGTGTCTTTGTAACAACTTCAAGTTTTACCGCAGATGCAAAAAATACGATCAAAAAAGCTTCAAAGAATATTGTTTTAATTGATGGCGAACGCCTATCTTCTATTATTGTATAAGGAACACCAGCTAAATAAATATTGTATATTGCTTCTTGAATTTTTTCTTGGTCTTGTAAATCCTCTGTTGTAATTTTTACATCATCTCTAACTTGAGAACCGAAAGGCGGATTAGTAACAATTACATCAAACCTTTCTTCAAAAATACCATTAACATTTAATAAGCCGTCATGATGATGCACACCACCGTGACCATCTCCATGCATAATCATATTCATTTTAGACACTCTAGCCATACGAGGGTTGGCATCTGTTCCATAAATGCAATTATGAGACAAATTATACATTCTTCCCCGCGGATTGGTAATGGACAACTCTTCGTTAAGCTGCGTGGCTAGAGTATTATAAGCACTCTGATTATCTGCAAATTGCTCTTTTACTTTTTCTTTTTGTTGCTTGATATCATTTTCTATCTTTTCACGTACATACTCAAAAGCTTTAATTAAAAATCCACCTGAGCCACAACATGGATCGCATATAATTTCACCTTCTTCGGGATCTAACAAACCGACAATATAATCAACCAATGTCCTCGGTGTAAAGAATTGCCCTAACTCACCTCTAAAGGTAGTTCCCAAAAATTTTTCAAATGCAATACCTTTAACATCATCACTTGTGTTAGATAAATTATATTTTTCTAATTCTTTGACTATTTGTTTAAAGCTATATTCTCTTATTTTTATGGTTTCATTTGGCTCAAACAACTTATCTGCTTTGAATTGCTGTTTTGTTAAACGAAATAAGTATTGCATATAAGAGACTTTATCCGCTTCATTCGTTATTCCAGGCTTAATATTTGTCTCATAAAACTTTTCTTCTTTTTCAAATTCTTCTTGTGAAAATTTTAATCCTAAATTATTCTGTCGTTCATAACGAATTTTTATAAACAAAATTTTGCTAATTTCATCAAATGCAGCTTCAGGAGAGAGTTTATCGTTATTGCGGATAATGTTATGACACTTCTGTAATAGTTTAGCAAATTCATCTCTTTCAAATTTTTTTAACTGGTTTAATGTTTCTGCTATTTTCTTTTCATTATTCACATCTTTAGCAAATGGAATATCTACAATTTCATCAAGATCCGTTGGAATTGTTTCTTGATTAACCTTAAAAAAGCTTGTTTCTTTCTGGTTACTTGTTACAAAGAATTTTGCACCAGCCCATCTGGCATAGTTACACCCTTGATAATAATCTTCTTTTCTAATTCGAACATTTTCTGCTTTACATTCGACAACAATAAAAGCATTTTTACTGGCAATCTTATCTTCTTTTGATTTCCAAATGACAATATCAGCTCGAGCTTTCCCTAGCCCTCGTGAAGTATTCGAAACGGTTAATTCTTCACTCATTTGCTCTAATTTGTATCCATAATGATTCATGAGATGACAGACAAAGCTTTGACGAACTTGCTCTTCAGGTGTTAGTTCAAGCCATTTATCTCTAATAAAGGAATAGATCTTATTTTTTTCTATTTTAACTTCATATGTCATCTTATCACCTAATTTCTAATCAAATTTATTTTACTTTACTCAATACAGTATAAAAAGCAAGTTTTGATTGATTTTATTAACCCAATGTCCTTTCATCTCCTTACTTCCCCTCTATTTCTTTTGCCAGTTTATTAACTAAATCCATATCCCTGCTTTTGTAGGCTTCGAGGAGGGGGAGGTAGTAGCGGGAGCTTTTGCCTTCGCCGATGTAGGGAATGCGGCGGATACCGTCGGCTTTGTCTTCTTTGCGCATGGCGAGCAAGGTGGCGTATGAAATCCCTAAAAACGCGGCTGTTTGCTTGATATTAAGCCAGTTTGAACGCGCGGCAATGTCAAACTCGTCTTTGTTGATTTTGGTATCAACGACGTCTGCGCCGACGTTTTGTTCGTAAAACTTGGCTTCCTTAGCGTATCCGCTTTTGTTCAAAGCGGTGAGAAAGCTCTTAAAGCCGTCCTTGGCCGTCTGGGTGATAAATGGCGCAAAGCTTAAATTTTGTATTTTGACTTCTGGCTTAAATTGTGTATCCTTAAAGCTGACTTCGCGGAAGAAGGTCAGATATTCCAATACGCTCTTTTCCGGCACTATACTCTCGTCAAAATTCACTATTCCCTTAAACAGGCAGTTTCGGATTTCCAGATGATACAAGCCTACGTTACCGCTGCCGTTAAAACGTCGCATATTGAGCCGGCTGTTCTCATTAAACACGCAGCGGTCAATTTCCACCGGAATGCGGGCGTCTATTTCATCAAAGTTCAAGCTGCCGTTAAAAACACAATTGTTAAATTCTATTGGTGCATCCGGCGTTTCGTTTCGCAAGCGCACATTGTAAGCTTCTTCAAACACGCAGTCATAAAATCCGACACCCACCGGCGGAATGTCAATTCCGTCATTAACGCCGAAACGGCAGCCGATAAAATATAAAACGCTGATATACGGCGAGCCGGTCGCGCCGAATAAAGCACCGGCCGCAACCACATCGCCGAAATCAAAACCCTTAAAACAAAGCCCGACCAGACTTCCTTGCAAAAATACCTTAATGTTTTTAAGTTCCCGTCGGATTGGTAATGTTTCATTGCTGGGTATCAGGTTGTTGATGGCCGGCACGATGTCTTCTTCAAAATTATAATCATACGGAATGTACTCTTTCCCGTCCTCGCCGATATATTGCAAAATCTCGCCTTTTGCCTGGAAAAGCCCCTGTTTGAAATTAAAATGCACCATGCGCCCTCAACAATTTCCTACTTTCTTTTTTTGCTAGGATAATCGCAAACAAGTTTAATTTCATTTAATAAAATCATGCCGTTTCTGCGATTCTTTTGCTGATTAAAACAAAATTATCCGGTTTTAAGCAAAATCTTGCAAAACTTTTTACCCCGCTATATCCACACATATCCATTTAAATACATTTAAAACCGAGTTTCGAGAAAAACCTTGAAAAAAACAATCTGTTGACTTGCATTTTGTTTTTCTCTCATACTAACCGTGTCAGGCAGCAATGCCATAATTTAACCATTAAACCGAAAGGAAAATAAAATGACCATATTAACTTACATTATCGCTTCTTTGCTGAAAAAATATCGTTTCAAAAAAGAGGCTGAAAACTTAAAAAATCTTCTCAATGTCGCTCGTTTTGCCTGCTAGGAGAAAAATCATGCATTACCGACTGGTTGCCAAAACCGCTGATTTTACGCCGGAAGAATTGCTGAAGAAATTGCAGGGATTTATGCCGGTGGCGGACGAGGCGGTTCATCAATACGGATGTTGGAAACTTGCGCGTTATGCCGATTTTGCAGCATTTGCCGCAGAAGAGGGCATTGATACCGATGAAGCCCGAACTGTTGATGAGCAGGACGGCATTTTACGTCAGTATGGGTTTGCTTTTGGAGATGATCACAAAATCTATGAAAAAGTATCAACTCATTTTGACAGCTTTATCATTAAAGGCATCAGACGCTATAAAGATGTCATTGCTGACCCGCGCGGTGTTTATGCCTTTATTTCCACGGCCGGAGATTTTTATTACGTAACCGAAAAGCGCTGTCCGTTTGCCGCCGATGACGTGGTTTATGTGACAGACTGCCATAATTAACTGATTTTCTAATAAAATTAAACATTTAACCTCAATGGCTCGGAGGAAGTACCAAAGTGCCATACAGAATTATTATGCTCTTTTTTTAACGAAAACCCTACTTTTGAAAGGAAAATTAAAATGAAAAACTTTTTGGAAAAATATAACGCTTTTAAGATTGAAACCTCAAAAGACGAAGGCAAGCTGACCTTGGAAACGGCCAAAGAACGGATTTTGAAACTTTTGACCGATAATATCAGAA
>ENA-OYAW01000269-OYAW01000269.1-human-gut-metagenome-genome-assembly--contig:-NODE-269-length-12703-cov-5.539216_pt1 | contig 12703 bp, 29 predicted proteins | sample MGYA00244521_ERZ652827 | MGnify/ENA primary metagenome ERZ652827 (study PRJEB26926, sample SAMN06164398) | human gut metagenome | biome: ENVO:00009003; feature: ENVO:2100002; material: ENVO:00002003... | reverse complement strand
TATGCTTTGCGCTACAGCGAATTTATTGCCCCTTTGATCTGCATGGTACAGAAGCAGCAAAAGCAAATTGAGAATTTAGAGCGGCGTTTATCCGCTTTAGAAAACAAGGAGGAAGCAAAATGAAAATCATTCAAAATTTAGCAGACCCTTCCCGTTACTCCATCAAATGTCCTTATGCTATGACCCCTACCAGGGTAGTGGTTCACAACACCGCCAACGACGCACCGGCGGCGAATGAAATCGCCTATATGATTCGTAACGACAATGAGGTTTCTTTTCATTACGCCGTGGACGATCAGGAGGTAGTTCAGGGCGTGCCGGAAAACCGGAACACCTGGAACGCCGGAGACGGAAATGGCAAAGGCAACCGGGAGGGGATCGCCGTGGAGATCTGCTATTCCCTGTCAGGCGGTGAGAAGTTCACCAAAGCGGAGCAAAACGCCGCTGAGTTTATCGCTTCTATCTTAAAACGCTATGGCTGGGGAATGGACAGAGTAACCAAGCACCAGGATTACAATGGAAAATACTGTCCCCACAGAACCCTTGACCTAGGCTGGGACAGGTTTCTGAAGATGGTGGAGGCTCATTTAAACGGGGACAAGCCCGCGCCCTCCCCTGCTCCAGCTCCCGCGCCCGAGCCAGCGAAAACGGTAGATGTATATTACCGGGTAAGAACCAAGGCGGACGGCTGGCTTCCCGAGGTGAAAAACCTTGAGGATTACGCGGGATTTACCGGAGCCGTCACTGATGTCGCTGTTCGTGTTTCCGCTGGTTCCGTAAAGTACCGGGTACATATTAAGGGCGGCAATTGGCTTCCCTATGTGACCGGCTGCAACATCAACGACGCTGTAAACGGCTACGCGGGAAACGGTTTGGAGATTGACGCTGTTGAAGTGTATTATTACACCCCGGACAGCATCAGGCCGTATAAGAAAGCCAAATACCGGGTCGCTCCTGTGGGCGGAAGATATTATCCCTGGCAGTATGACAATGAAACCGGAAACGGCCAGGACGGCTACGCGGGCGCTTTCGGAAACGCCATCGGAAAGCTTCAGATTGTAATCGAGTAAGGCGGTGGAGCTGATGTCAACAGAAATCATCGTCTCCGTCATTTCTCTGCTGGGAACCATCGTGGGGAGCCTGGGAGGCGTTTTAGTTTCCAGCCGGCTGACCACCTACCGGATTCAAAAACTCGAAGAAAAAGTGGCTAAGCACAATAACCTGATTGAAAGAATGTATAAGGTGGAGGACAGCGCGAAAAGCGCCCATCACCGAATCGACGAGTTAAGGGAGGAACTGAAATGAAAATCAACTGGAAGGTACGGTTTAAAAACCCTGTGTTCTGGTTCAATCTGGCAGCGTCCATTTTTCTGCCCATGCTGGCTTGTCTGGGCTTCAACTGGGAAGATATGACAAGCTGGCAGGCTGTGGGGAACGTGCTCTTACAGGCCGTCCAGAGCCCTGTAATCGTGGTGTCGGTCCTGGTATCCGTATGGAACCTGTTAAACGACCCCACTACAAGCGGCCTAAGCGATTCCAGCCAGGCGCTTTCTTATACCGAACCTAAGAAAAGCGATTGACAGAAAGACAGCCCCCGGGAATTTTCCTGGGGGCTTATATTATTAATTATGGTCTCTTTTGTGGCATTAAACGCTTATATCCATTAGAAGACCTCAAAAACAGCCTTTTTTGTGCGGTTAATTTCTGCTGCGAGGATTCAAGTCCCGTCGCTCGCACCAGCTGTTTAAAGGCTAATAATCCGCATGAATGCTGGGTTTTTGGCTTTTTCTTTTTAGATGTGAAATTACCCTCTGAGCGGATAAAGTCTCCTGTATCGTCCTTACAGGCCAAAAGAACGCGTGTTCCGCAACCGTTTGTTTGTGAAGATGGTTTTTTCGTTCCTCGTTCATTTTTCTTACCCCCTTAGTGGTTTATTATTTTACAATTGCAATCCATTTGCCAGATTTATCCCATGTATAATTCCATTTCACACCGAAAACTTGTAGCACTTCATCAATGGCTTTAATTTCCTTGTCTGCTGAACTATTTCCAAATGGTTTTCCGTCCTGTATGCTCTCTGCTTTCAGTTTTGTTAAGCGTTCCATAATGTCATTGATATTTTTCATTTTCTTTACCTCACTTCCTGAATCTGTAGTTCAATTTCTTGGGGGCAAGGGGGATAATCTATACTATAGCCCGCGGCACCGCTGTTCAATCATGTATCCCGGCCTTGCCGTTTCCCTTGACCTTGTGATTATATTATAATATATTGTACCCAATATATTAATAGGCAATAGTGCTAATGTTGTACCCAATATATTAGTTATTGTGTATATTGTACCCGCTATATAATTGGCGTATAATAATATGGGGTGATATATATGGCAATTACAAAAGCACAACAAAAAGCTACTGCTAAATATATAAAAAATAATTATGACGAAATTAAAACCAGAGTGCCTAAAGGACGCAAGGCAGAAATTCAGGCCCACGCAGAAAAGCAGGGGAAAAGCCTTAATGCTTTTGTGAACGAGGCTATCGATGAAAAGATAGAACGAGACAACGCGGAGGACAACCAATGAACTATATCAAATATCCCTCTATTGAGGTCGGAAATGGCACCCGACACACTCTGAAAAGAGTACCTGAGATGCAAGAGTGCCGCCTTGCCAATAGTATATCGGGGCCTATTGTGCTTTCGAGCCTTTAGGCCCCTAGACTTACAAAAATTTGTTAAGTGAACTCTTTTTCATTATATAACTCCGCCCTCCTTTCCGTTTTCGGTGGGAGGGCTGTTTAAAATAAATGGACATACAGTGGACATAAAATGCTCAAAATCCGCATAAATACTATAAAAATCAAATATTATATTTTGCTTTGGGAGCAGGATGCCGGGGGTTCGAATCCCTTCACTCCGACCAAATTGGAACCCGCATGACTGCTGAAAAACTCAGTGTTCATGCGGGTTTTCCGTTTTATACGTATTTAATAAATCCGAAACGAAACCGTCTAAACCGGCTGAAAACCGCTCGAAAATTGTGCAACAGTGGACATAGAGTGGACATTTTAAAACGCTTGTTCCGCTTTTTGTTTCGGTACTTTTGCACCTAATTTTTCCCTTGCGCTTTCTAATGCGGAAGGGGATAAATGAGTGTATCGCATAGTCATTTCAGGCGTTGCGTGCCCCATTAAGTATTGAACAGTTCTAACATCTACTCCTGCGGCGATAGCGTTAGTAGCATAAGTGTGCCGAAGCTGATGGCTAGTAAAATTATATTGCCTAGTCACATCTGGTTTCACTCCTTTTCGCATCCGCCCCGCCGATACTTTTGCTGCAACAGATATCCCATTTACTGCATCTAAAAGACATTCCCACAAATGAATAAACTCTCCTTCGGTTAAGATACCTTTAGCTCCAGGGAACACATATATCCTTCCTGTAATTGAATTTTTATTTTGCTCTTTCCAAGCAGTTAATTCAGACGCATATTTGATTGGAATTGGCACCTGGCGAATACCGGAAACCGTTTTGGGTTCTTTTACTCGTTTTCCTTTAAAATCATAAGCTTCCATCACCGTCAAAACGAGATTGTCTAAATCAACATTTTTCCAGCGCAGTGCCGCCGCTTCTTCCCTCCGCAAGCCACAATTTAGCTGCATCAAAGCAAACATTCGCGCTAATGGAAGCCGCTCTGCCCGATTTTTATCCAGTTTATTATTTGCATCAATGGGTTTAACATTCCATAAAAGTCTTTCTTCGTCCGGTGATATAGCCTCTCTTTGCGTTTTGGGCGCATTTTGAGGCGCGCTGACATCATCAGCGATATTAATCATCATGGCGTGATTTTTTCGAGCTAAACGGCATATTTGTGAAGCCGTTTGAATGACTAAATTTATTGTTCTTCTGGATAAACCGTCTTCAGCCATTTTAGTAACAATTTGAACCAAGTCAATAGATGTCAGCTTAGTTATCTTAATAGGATTTAGTACAGCTAGGTGCTTTAATGCTCCATTGTATACACCTTGCGCCGACTTCCCAATGGAAGGATACTTTAAAGTTTTCCACACATCGGCCCAATATCTCCATGTGCTTTTTTCATCGGTTACAGCCAATCCTATGCCTTTCTGGATCCTTAGCTGGGCTATTTTTTCTTCAAGTTCTTCCTTGGAATGTCCATAAACAGATTTTACAATAGCTTTTCCATTTTCGTCTCGTCCCAAAGTGATTCTTTTTCTATATAACCCTGATGTATGTGTCGTTTTTCTTTTGCGTCCCGCCATAATAAAAACCACCTCCAAAGTAAGACTTGCCAAGCCTACCCAGAAAGTGGTATAATTTCGTTGTTCGGACGCATTATCCATTTTGGGTAAGCTGTTCTATTGGATCCCCCATCGGCTGCAACCGGTGGGGGATTTTTTGTTTATAACAAGTATTTAATTTCTACTGTTACATAATAATTTGATTCTCCTGTTTCCACCTCATAAACTTCTTTATCTTTGTCTTCGTCATACTCACTATAAAGAAGTTTATACTTCCCTCCGTGGATCTCTGCATCAATCTTAGCAATTCTACCGGACTTCAATAGATTTTTAACATGGGTACAACTTCCCTTTTTTATATATCCGACAAACACACTATCAATAACTACTTTAACTGCATTTGGATCAAATTTATTATCTGGTTCTTCAATTAATTCGACTGTAGATGGATTGAAGTCATAATAATAAACTTTTTCTCCCTCGTATTCTTCGTCAATAAGTTCTCTTTTTGAATACTCATAAATGGGATTTTCTTCACCCAAAGATTCAATTTCCTTTTGGCGGTAAGATGTTCCCGTAACATGGTGATTTTCAGTTTTATACTGATGGGTATTTTCCTCAAGTGAAGTGTTTATGGGATCAGATAGATTTGCTAGGCTTTGCTTAGCACTTCTAGCATTTGCTAGGTTTGCTTGTTTTGCTAGCCCGCCTTTTCTGCCCGCTTCCACGCTTTTGCTGACAACCTCATCAATTGAAATGTTTTCAAAATTGAAAACGTCGGATTCATTCTTTGCAACTGTTACGGGCTTTTGCTTCCCGCCGCTTACAAAAAACGGTATTGTTATAGCTGCACCAACTACCATAAAAGCAATACCAAACGGTGGAGCCGCAAAAAGACCGGTTATTCCAAATAAAAATATGAGTATTCCTAATATCAGTAAGATAACAAATACTGTTTTATGCTTCTTTTTATGGGCATTATTTTTTGACATAATATCCCTCACATTTTTACTTTAGAGTTTGGCTAATAATTCTGATTTTTTAGCATTAAATTCTTCTTCAGTAATAATTCCTTTTTTCATCAAATCTGAAAGTCTTTCAATCTGGGATAATGCATCTTCTTTAGGTGCATATTGAAATGATTGAGAATATTGAACGTTATTTTTGGCTTCATCAAAAACACTTTGAATTTTATGGATTATTTCCTTTTTATACGGGACTAACATATTATATGTTTTGACAATAGTATGAATTTCTACATGTCCCCCAGTAAGGCCGTTACCGCTACAGTTAACGGCTTGAATATCTTTCAATAAAACAGATTCAACGGAATGTTCAAATAATACTTTATACGAAAACAGAAACCTTTGGTTAGTGAGAAAAGCAAATCCAGGGAGCTTTTGCTGTTTTCTGGTATTTACAGCAGTAATAATAATATTTGTGTTCATGGCAAAAAGAACATTTTCCCCGGGATTTAACATACTCTCTAATGTATCAATATTCTTTTGCTGACCTATTGTCCGGGCCCCAAAACTTTTTATCGCCTGTTCTGTGTCTTTCCTCATTTTACACACCCTCCTAAATATTCATTTAAAAATTTATCCAAAGTTTCATATATCTGATTTAATTGTTTTTTATCCAAGCTGGGTCTAAAACTCCAATTACTTTACCATAACCTTGAATATAATCTCCCATAGGAACTGGGGGAATCTTAGGATTTAGTGATGCCAGCATATTACTCTTTCGGATCTTTATATGTGGTTTTCCATCGATTAAAAATAAACCTATTTCGCCCTCAAAAACATCTGGCTGTGAACGAATTAAAATGATATCTCCCGCGTGATAAAACGGCTCTAACGTTTCGTCAGCAATCACCGCGAAATCGGCTTGCACCGTAATATCGTTTCGCCTAACATGGCTTATTTCAAATAACTGATTCCTCCAATATTCCTTCTTCATAATTCGCTTTCTCCTTTAGCAAATATCAAGAAATATTAAAATTTACCTCTAAGTTCTACCACTTTGCCGATAATTCTGACAGGCAAGTTTTCAATTTCTTCATTAGAGTAAAACATTGGCTCGTAGGCCGGATTGTTTGGTATTAACATCAAGCCTTCGGGCCTTTTTTTTATGCGTTTAACCGTGGCTTCATTTCCATTTACGAGCGCCACAGCAATGTCTCCGGAATCACAATCATCCTGTTTTTTTACAATTACAACATCGTCTTCAAAAATTCTCGGTTCCATACTCTGGCCTTTAATTTTTAACGCGAAATGCTCCCCTTGTGAGGCCATTTGAGGCGTTATTTCCTCATAGTCGAGTATTTCTTCAATGGCTTCAACAGGCGTTCCTGCGGGGATTGTGCCGATAACCGGAATCCATTTACTTCCTGGAACAGACGGCTCAGGAGGGCCGTCAGCAACGATTTCCCGGCCCAGCAGATAATCAACAGACGTATTAAAAAATTCACCCAATCGTAATAAGGTTTCATTGTCAGGCTCTCTTTTTCCGGTTTCATATTGAGAAATAGTGCTTTCTGCTAAACCAACAACAGCACCTAATTCTTTCATAGTCATACATCGTTTCTTTCTTAACTCTCTAATACGGTTCATTGCATATCCCTCCTTTCAATTGTATGATATACTTTACAATTTGAAAAGTAAAGATTTTTTCTCAAAACGACAAGAAAAATCTTGACATTTTGAAAAGTAGATGATATTATAAAATCAAACTTCACGTATCGACAAGTTCAGGAGATGAGAGTATGAGAAATTGGCTTAAAACACTTCGCCTAAAAAATAAATACACTATGAAAGACATGAGCCAAAAACTTGGCATTTCAGAAAGTTATTACTGTGCAATAGAAAATGGAGAACGGCAAAAAAAGATGGATATGATGGTAGCTTCCAGTTTGGCTACTATATTCAATATTCCAATTTCCAAAATCGTTAGCTATGAAAACTCGATTGCTGGCAACGAAAAGGAAGCGGGGTGAAATAAATGGAATTAGAAATAAAAGAAGCGCTCAAAAAGCAGGTGCAACTACTTTCTGAGCGTTCTCAAGAGAAAGATGTGACGAACGAGGAACTAACAGACCTGTCCGAAGCAATAGCTACAATCGCAGAAATTTTAAATCGTTAATTTTTTCTATTCTCTGCAATTTCGGCTTCTATTGCTTTCTGCAAATGGACATACTGATCTGCAATTTCTTCTGGAGACATACTGTTTAAGTCTTTTTGCTTCATAACTTCCATAGCGAGCAATTTTGCCTCAGTCACTCTGGATAAGTATATGTATCCATTATATTCTGACATTTTTTCACCTCCTCCCATACTGATTTTAGCATGGGTGGTGTGTGGAAATCAAATTCTATGGAAACAGGTAAAACGGAATGAAAAGGAAGCGGGGTGATGACATGGAACAAGGCAAAAATTCATTTGACCTCAACAGCGAAGTAAAAAACACTCCATATATTGTCAAGGTTGACGGTGTTCAACTGTTTAGCGCAGACTGGGTCTTTGAACAAATGCAGGCACAAAGCTGTCGGATAGACCGATCTAACAAATTTGCGTTGTTGGGAATAGCTATAGGGGTTGCCGCTGTTATTTTAGCAATATTACTTTAATTAGCGGGGTGAGCGCATGAACATTTTAACAGCAATAAAAAAAGCCATAGATGAAGATTCATTTATAGCCAGAACAAGTTTAGATTTTGGAGAGGGACGGACATTAATAAAACCAACTAATTCATCGGACTGTTGCATTGTTGTTTTTCGAAGAGACAGCGTAAAAAAGCGACAGCAAATTAAATGCTGGAACCCTACTGCCGATGACCTTTTGGCTGAGGATTGGGAAGTCATTAAGGAATGAATTTAGAAATAAAATCTGCGACGCTTAGCAGTGTTTCCTTTTTTTGATTCTCCATAGTAACAATGGCAAGGTCGGATAATTCGCAGTGATAAATTGTTTGATCGGCATAATAATTGTTTAAAAATTTATTTCGCCCAAGTTCGCGAAGAGTGTCCTCAATATCTTCTAAACTCCAATCAGAAAAGAATGTCGAATATATGTGTTGAGCTGAATCAAAATTTTTGGCTTTCGATTTTGAAATTCCCTGTTTGCGACGCGATAAATATTCCTTATATAAGGCGTACAAAACGGTTTTCGCATCTTTAGATAACATTTTTGATTTTTTCCTTTCATAATTAATCGACGCTCCCTCTGGCTGCAATTTGATTATAAAGAAAATAACTGGAAATAGCAATATAGGTAATTTCAAAATTACTACACGACGAAAAGGAAGCGGGGTAAAAAATTGAGGACAAACAAAAGAAAAGCTCCTATTGGACCACAACAGGAGCAAATCGAGCATTTGGAATTCTTGACTTTTATATTATGCATTTTGGTCAACACTCTCACAGTCACTGTTTTATTGTTGTCCTATAGATTTAATAGTTTTCGTGATTTTATCATTGATATTATTTACCAGCAAGCCGTTATTTTCCAAAATCTGAGTAAGATCTTGTGTTGAAAGTAAGAAGGTGATGAATGAAAAAAATGAAACAACTCAAAAAATCGATTATCTGTTTTTTGTTATTGCCATTAATTCCAATTCTACTATCTGGTTGTCAGAATTCAATTACCCAAGGGGAAGTAATCGAAAAAGAATTTACTCCATCACATACAGAGGTAATGTTAGTCCCACTTGTTCACAGCAACGGAAAAACATCATATACAACTCTTGTGCCTTTTATCTATTCCTATTCGGATTCATGGAAGATAACAATTCAAAGCTATGATGAAGAAACCGGGGAAAATTCAACAGCAACATATCGCGTAACAGAGAACGTCTATAATTCAGTCGAAATCGGATCCGAGTTTATATACGACGAAAATATGAAACCGAGTGAACCTGAATACATTAGAGAAAGGCAATAAAACTTCTAATAAAATAGCCGCACTCAGGCGATAGAAAGGAGAAAAATACATGACACTTGAAGACCGAACACTGGTCAAAGAAATTGCTACCGAAATAAGAACCAGATTTAACTGCGAAACTCTCAATGCCAAACAGTTTTCTGAATATTTAGGCAGAGAAAGCGAATATGTTTGTGCCAAAATCAGTCAACGTAAATTGCCGGGGTTTAAAGACGGAAGAACCTATGTAATTCCAATTGATGCAATAGCTCTATGGATCGTAAGACTTTCGAAAACTAAGGATTTTCAGTAAAGGAGGACAAGCACATGAGCACAGAAATGACGGTGGCGTTTATCGTTCTGGCGGTATGGAGCGCCGTATTCACAGCGGCATATATTGGCGAGCGGTACCGGAACCGGAAGCTGAGGAACGCTTTAAAGAAGAAAAGGAGCCGGTACATAAGAGAGGTGAGTTATGGAAATGAAACAATCCATCTGTGACAAAGACTGCTTTCACTGCCGTTTTTCAGATTGTGTTAACCACTACGGCCCATATACTGAGGCGAAAGACATTAAAAAGGCTTTGAATGGGCAAAAGAAAAGCCGCCCTCGCGACTGGCATCACGAAAAAGCAGCACACGAAAAACAACTGCATATATTTTAAACCAAAACAGGAGGTTTGTCAAATGGACGATAAAGAGTTAATGATCTGTCTGATGAAAAGATGTTTAGAGCTGGAGGAAGAAATCGAAAAGCAAAAGTTATCCGGAGACTATTGGTTCCGGGAATGTGAGAGGCTGAAAAATGAACAGAAGCAATGATAACGGCCTCTCTCGTGCGGAATTTGAGTACCTGTACGATACCGATAACAAGGAACCGGAAACTGATAAAAGCCCGGAATACGAATCCCTGGAGTGGCTGAAGGAGGTATATTATGCCTACCAAGAATATCGTTGAGTTTACCAGATATACCGTACCTATAGAAATTACATTCAAGGACGGTATCGAGTGCTGTGAATGGTGCAATCGCAGCTTTATGAATATGAAACGGCATATTGAGTGTGGTCTTACCCATGAGGAAATAGTCAGCCCTAGAGATTCCATTGGGTGGAACTGTCCGGTCAGAAAATTGGAGGTAGCAAATGGAATTCAGACTGCTGAAAGCTGATGAAATTGACGTGAGAGTAGCTCAAGTTAAGGAATTCGGCTGTTCCCTGCTTCTATATAAAGACGCCCGTGTCGATATGAATATCTTAGACACTACTCCTGGAATCGGCCCGGGAAACTGGCAGCGCAGGCATTATGAATGCAAGGGAAATTTATTCTGCTCTGTTGGTATCAAGATTGATGGTGAATGGGTATGGAAGGACGACGCGGGCGCAGAAAGTCAAGCCGAAAAAGAAAAAGGCGAAGCCTCTGACAGCTTTAAGCGGGCTTGTGTAAATTGGGGCATTGGCCGGGAACTTTACACGGCTCCATTTATTTGGATTCCGTCCTCTGAAATTTCCATTGTATCTAAAAATGGTAAGGCTACAACTTATGATAAATTCGAAGTAACAAAAATAGCCTATACAGATGACAGAAAAATTTCGGGGCTTGCTATTTGGAGGCTTGCCAATAAGGATAAAGACCGCAAACGTGTATTTGTCTGGCAGGGAGGCACTAATGAATGACTTAATTAATGCGGTAGGCGAAAAGACCGCTTTACTTGACGCCGCAATCCGTCAGCTTGGAAAACGCGGACAGGCTTATGCCGAGGCCGAAAGCAATTATAGAATGGCGCTGTCAAAGGCAATTTTGGAAGAGCGTGCAAACGGCACTCCAGTAACTATCATTTCCGATATCTGCAAAGGAAAATCTGATATTGCAAAATTGAGATTTCAACGTGATTGCGCCGAGGTGGTATATAAGTCTGCAATGGAGGCAATCAACAGTTATAAACTGCAAATCAGGATAATGGACGCGCAGATAGAAAGAGAGTGGCATAGTGGTTAACGAATACGGAGCAAAGCTTGACCGGAACGGCTATGCGCCAAGCATCATACAGGACGAAGCCGATGAAAGCTGCTTTATCTGCTATGCGAATGGATATTATGACCCTCTCAACCGCCACGAGGCATTTGGCGGCCCATTCCGGGACAAGTCAAAGCGTTTAGGCTTATGGGTTTCCCTCTGCCATTACCGGTGCCATCAGGAGGGAAACGGCAGCGTACATAAAAATCGGGAATCCGACCTGCACATAAAGCGGATCGCCCAAATGAAGGCGATGGAAGCCTATCAATGGGACACAGAGGATTTTATCCGGGAGTTCGGAAGAAATTATTTGGAGGATTAACATGTTAAATACAGCAATTTTAATGGGACGGTTAACCTCAGACCCAGAACTGAGGTACACACCTAACGACACAGCAGTTACCAGCTTCACCCTTGCGGTAGAACGGTCTTATGTAAAATCGGGCACAGACCGCCAGGTGGATTTCATCGACGTAGTGGTATGGCGGCAAACCGCTGAATTTGTCTGCAAGTATTTTCATAAGGGCCAATTGGCAGCGGTACAAGGTTCCATTCAAACACGCAGCTACACGGACAAAGACGGCAATAAACGGAAAGCTTTTGAGATAGTTGCGGAAAGCGTGCATTTCGCTGAGCCCAAAAAGGATAAGAGCAATGAGCCGATTGTAACTATACCAGGAAATGATGCTTTCGAAGAAATAATTTCGGATGACGACTTACCTTTTAACTAACCAACAGAAAGGCGGTGATAATGTGGAGCTGTTAAACCTAATCCCTTATGGAAAAGAAAACGCCATAAGCCGGGAAGATTTGTCCAAGCTTACCGGCTGGGACGATAGAAAGGTAAGGGAGGAAATCAAGCGGCTAATGAGAAACGGCGAACGGATTTTATCTTCCAGCAGTGCCAAGGGCTATTGGAGAAGCGATGATCCAGACGAAATCGATAGATTCCTTAAAGAGAGCGATAACCGCCGCACAACAGAGGCTTTAAATGTTGAACCTCTTCGTTTTTTCGTAGCCAAGTCAAAAGGTGAAGATTTAATTCCGGTAAGAGCGCATTACCGCAGGATACATAAACGGGCATCAGGCCAAACCGATATTCAAGGCGGTGAATAAATGGCACGAAGGCGAATGATAGTCCCAGAAATATGGCAGAGTGAAAGTTTCGCTCAACTCTCCATATTGGCAAAACTGGTGTTTATTGGATTGTTTTCAAACGCAGACGACGAAGGCCGAGGAATAGCGAATCCGGTATATATCAAGTCCATACTGTTCCCTTATGACGATGGAATGCGGGTCATCGACATAGAGAAAGCCCTATCGGAGATAGGTCAGTTCATGTCCGTGACGCTGTACACTCATGACGGAAGAAAATACTATGCGCTTGATAACTGGAAAAAATCGCAGACTATAGACCGGCCCAAACCGTCAAAGCTCCCGCCGCCAACAGACGAAAAATCAATCTCCGACGAATTACCGAAAGATCGGCGACAAGTCGATGATCTGTCTCCCCC